>ERZ795060.65-NODE-65-length-140223-cov-33.407133_pt1 | contig 140223 bp, 110 predicted proteins | sample MGYA00375144_ERZ795060 | MGnify/ENA primary metagenome ERZ795060 (study PRJEB30189, sample SAMN05720157) | activated sludge metagenome | isolation source: anaerobic digester from wastewater treatment plant | place: Japan | collected 2015-05-15 ...
GGGCCTTGAGGCCGTTCATTGCCCGGTTAGAAAACCAAACGTCATCAGCCGGGCTTGCGGTTGATGACGTTGGCACCCTCATCGGTTGTCCAAATCGTGAACCCACCTCTGGAAGAGGTGGGCCACCCGCGGCTCGCCATTACCCGGTTAGAGAATCAAACGTCATAGAGGTGGGCCACCCGGCAAGATGCCTGCCCCCCGAGGGGCGAGGGCTCGCGGTTTCGGCTATCCTATGTGGATGATTGCCGACCTTGATCAACTTCTGGATCGTGCCCTGGCCGTGCGTGCCCCTCTGCTCGCCCGGCGAGACCTCGATGCCCTGCGCCTGTTCAATGGCCGGGCCGACGGCGTCGATGGCCTGGTGATTGAGAAGTTCGCCGATGTACTGATTGTGCAGCTTCACGAAGGGCGGCTCCAGGTGGGCATGAGCGAGCTGCGCCGGCTGATCGAAGAACTGCACGCCCGGCTGAAAACCCGCGCGGTCTATCGCAAGTGGTTTGTGCGCGACCGGGCCCGGGTTTCCGAGGAACATGCCGCCGAACACACCCGCCCGGAGCCATGGATTGGGACGCGGGTGGAGCCGCAGTTGTTGATTCAGGAATACGGGCTCAAGTTCATCATCCGGCCGTACGACGGCTTCTCCGTGGGGCTGTTCCTGGAGCATCGCGACAATCGCCGGCGGATCGGCGAATTGTCGGCTGGCCGGCGGGTGCTCAATACGTTCGCGTACACCTGCGGTTTCTCGGTGGCGGCGACGGCCGGCGGGGCGGTGGGTACGGCCAGCGTCGACCTGCACAAGCGCTACCTCGAATGGGGCAAGGAGAACTTCGGGGCCAATGCCCTCGATTTAACCGCCCACATGTTCTTCCTGTCCGACACCTTCGAGTTCTACAAACGGGCCCTGCGGCAGGGGCGCCGGTATGATCTGATCGTGCTGGATCCGCCGACGTTCTCGCGAAGCCGCCGGCCGCCGCGGGTGTTTGTCCTCGATGAGCAACTGGAGGAGCTCGTAACCGGCGCGGTGGAGTTGCTCGACCCGGGCGGATGGTTGCTGCTGGCGACGAATGATCGCGGCATCACCCGGGAGCGGATGGAAGCCGCGCTGGTGAGTGCCATTCCGCATCGACCATGCACGCTGATCGAACGGCCGGAGCTGCCGCCGGATTTTGCCGGCGATCCGGAGTATTCCAAGACGCTCCTGGCCCGGTATGAATAAAGAGGATCCAGTCGGGTCCGGGCAGGCGATGAGGGGAGTATTTAGAAAACGGCCGGTACGGAGCCCGGCCGCTACAGGATCTTGCAGATAGGGGGAGCTCGTGGTTGCCCAGCCGCCGCGGGGAGCCTATCTTGTTTTGATAACCAGGAGAAGGGAGTACACCTGTCCATGACCGACGCCGAACGGCTCGAACAACTCATTCAGGCTCGCCCCACGGCCGTCTCTATTGTGACCAACGAGGAGGACTACGCGCTGAAGCTGGTGCGCGAGGTGTCGCTGAAGCGTGGTTCGGAGCTGTGGCTCTGGTCGATCATCGGCGGCGTGCGCGACGGGATGATGGCGGACAGCCCGCCGATTCCCGACACCGAGCATCCGGCCGCGGGGCTGTGGTATCTGCTGAGCAAGTCGCAGCCGATTGCGGCGGTGACGCTCGACCTGGCCGGACACCTCAAAGACGAGAAGATTCTTCGGCTCTTGCGCGACCTGATTCGCCGGTTTCGCGAGACGGGCGGCCACCTGGTGATGATCGACCATCGCGAGGAGATGCCGGCCGTGGTGCGGGCCGAGGCCACGCGGTTCGAGATTTCACTCCCGGACGAGGCCGAACTGGAATCCATCGTCCGCGATACGGTCCGGCGGATCAGCCGGTCCAGCCGCATCGAGGTGGAGATCACCCGCCGGGGGCTCAAGACGGTCGTCCGCAACCTGCGCGGCCTGACTCGCCGGCAGGCGGAGCAGATCATCATCGACGTGGTTTCCGAGGATCGGCGGTTCGACGAAAACGATATCAACCACGTCCTGGCCCGCAAGCGTCAGGCGTTGCACGAAGGAGGGTTGCTGGAATACATCGAGGCCCCGGTGGACCTGGAGGAGATCGGCGGCCTCCGGCGGCTCAAGAGCTGGCTCCAGATGCGCCAGAACGCCATGAGCGACGAGGCGGGCTCGTTCGGACTGGGCATGCCACGCGGGGTGCTGATGCTGGGCGTACAGGGCGCCGGCAAGAGCCTTTGTGCCAAGGCCATCGCGACCGCCTGGCAGCGGCCGTTGCTGCGCATGGATCCCTGCGCGTTGTATGATCGCTATGTGGGCGAATCCGAGCGACGGCTGCGCGAGGCGCTGCACCAGGCGGAAAGCATGGCCCCGATCATCCTGTGGATCGATGAGATCGAGAAGGCGTTCGCTTCGGCGGCCAGCCGGAGCACCGACGGGGGCCTCTCGCAGCGCATGTTCGGCACGCTGCTGACCTGGATGCAGGAGCACCAGGCGCCCGTCTTCCTGGTGGCGACGGCCAACGATATCGAGGCGCTCCCGCCGGAGCTGCTGCGCAAGGGGCGTTTTGATGAAATCTTCTTCGTGGATCTGCCTGGAAAGGAGACCCGCGAGCACATTTTCGCGATTCATCTCCAGAAGCGGCGGCGGGACCCGGCCAGTTTCGACCTGGACTGCCTGGCGAAGGCCTCGGACGGCTACAGCGGCGCGGAGATTGAACAGGCGGTGATCTCGGCTTTGCACGAAGCCTTTGCGTCCCGGCGCGAACTCAACACCAAGTTAATCCTGGATGCGCTGCGGGCCTCTCCGCCTCTCTCGGTGACCATGGCGGAACGGATTGCCGGCCTGCGCACCTGGGCGGAAGGCCGCTGCGTGCCGGCGGATTGAGGCCGGTTCACACCCACACACCGGTCCCGAATCCAGACCCATGTGAACAACCGCGCGGGCCAAAGCCCGTGGCGCTTACGTCGAGACGACACCGTGCTCGTCCGGCTCGTAGCGCTCGCCTGTAACCAGGGCCTTGGCCAGCCCGGCGAGCTGGACCATGGCGCTGGATGAAGAGTCCCAGTACTCCGCGCCGTCCATGTCCACCTTGATCAGGGTCAGATCGGGGTCGTCCAGGCCGTTAGGGAACCAGGCGCGGTAGGCGGGGTTCCAGAGTTGTTCCTCTTTGGAACGGTCGTCGATCACGCTGGCCCGGCCGGAGATGGAGACGAACTTGTTGTCGGCGAGATCGGCGAAGGCGACGTTGACGTGCTGGTCGTGTTTGATCTCCTGTACCTTGGACGTGCTCTTTCCGGTGATGAACCAGAGGGTGCCGTCAGGTTCCGGCTGCTGGGCGACCATGGGGCGGCTGTGCAACGAGCCGTCCGGCATGACCGTGGTCAGCATGGCGATCTTGACATCTTTGATCAGCTCGATGAGCTTACCAAGAGCGTCGGTTTGGTCGGCCATGGGGAGGTCTCCTGTTCAGGTGGGATCGGCCGTCGCCGTATCGACGGACGGGGCCGCCCGCGGACAGAGAATTGTTTCTGCTCTCTGGTGAGGAATCCACCTTCGGAAAAGCGCAGGGATCGGAAGATGCACAGGGGCGCACGGTTGAGAAAAGCGATATCGCGGCTGATACAATTGAGCATTCGAGGCTGGCTGAGGCATCTAAATGGTTCTAATGCCCATTGCGCGTGCGGGGGAGAACCGATGTTCCGTGGGGCTGATGTGCGGCGGTTGATCATGCGTCCGTTTCAGTTTCTGACGCCCCTGGCGGGCATTGTGGCCGGCTGCGTCCGGCCGGATGTGTCGCGGCCGGAGTTCGCCCCCCGGGGCTGCGTGTTCATGATCCCCGGCGTTGAAGGCACGACCTGGCAGTTCGGCGGCACAGTGAGGGGGTTGCGGCAGGCCGGCGTGGATTGCCGCATCGAGCCGATCGCGTGGGGAAAACATCCGTTCCGCCAGCTTCACAATCTCTGTGCGCTTTCGTCCAACCGCAAACGGGCCGAAGACATTGCGAACCGGATCGCGGCATACAAGGCGTCGCATCCGGATGCGCCGGTGACGTTGATCGGCTACAGCGGGGGCGGGGGGATGGCCGTCCTGACGGCCGAGGCCCTGCCGCCGGGGGTGATGCTGGACCGGCTGATCCTGGTGGCCGCGGCCATTTCACCCCGGTACGATCTGAGCAGGGCCCTGGAGCATACACGCAACGGACTGATCAACTACTACAGCCCGCGCGACTGGGCGTTCCTGGGGCTGGGCACCGGCGTATTCGGCACCATCGATCGCCGTTGGGGTTCGTCCGCGGGGCGGGTAGGGTTCCAGGACGAGGCGGGCCGTCTGATCCAGTCGCCCCGGATTGTCCAGATCCGCTGGCAGCGGGAGTGGATTGACCTGGGGCACAACGGCGGGCACATCGGGTGGTTGTCCCCCCGGTGGGCGCGGACCGTACTGGCGAGTCATCTTCGCGAGCCGTTAAAGGCTCCGGCGGGGCTGGCAGGCCAGCAGACGCCGGAGGCGGGGATCGAGAAAGATCGATCGTAGCTCGACCGTGAGGTTCAGCGATGGCAAGTGTCCGCGGGCCGATCCGAGGGCGGGCTCTGGCGGGGGTGGTCCTCCTGATAATGACGTCGGGCTGTTACCAGGCGGATCCGCTGCGCCGGCAGCGGCTGGAGAGGGGATGCGTACTGATTCTGACGGGGGTGGAATGTTACGCCGCTCAACATGCCGGGCTGGCCCGGGGGTTGCGCGAAGGGGGGGAGGACCGGGCGATCCAGATTGAGGAGTGGGGCTACAAGCCCTTTGGAACCTTGCCCAACCTGTTGAGCTACCAGCTCAATCGTCAACGGGCGGCCGGGCTGGCGGCACGGCTGGTGAAGTATCGCGCGTCGTACCCGGAGGGAGAGGTAACCATCATCGGCTTCAGCGGCGGGGGGGCGATGGCCCTGTTCACGGCGGAAGCCCTGCCAGCGGACTTTCAATTGGATCGCATCATACTGCTGGGGGCCGCGGTCTCGCCGACGTATCCGCTGGAGGGGGCCCTGGCACGCTGCAAGCGGGGGATCGTGAACTTCTACAGCCCGTATGACTGGTTCATGGACGGGTGGGCAACGAAGACGTTCGGCACCATGGACCGGGTGAAGACGGATGCGGCCGGCCGGATCGGTTTTCGCGGTGCTGACGGGGAGATGCTGAAGCGAGACGGTTTAACGCAGATCAAGTGGAGGCCGGCGTGGCGCAGGCTGGGGCATCTGGGTTTTCACGCGGGGTGGCGATCACGGGCGTGGGCGCGGGAGGTATTGGCCGCCTACGTGAATGCGCCCGTTGAGCGTATCGCGCAGGAATAAGGCTTGACTGTTCCGGCCGGGTCCGTATAGATTAGGGCCGGGAAAAGCGGCCGAACGGGTTTACCTCCCGAACCCCTCGGCCCATCACTTCACGGGAGCGTCTGAAAACGGAGGAGGGGACTATGTCAGCTCGACAGGTCTGCGCCTTCTTGGCCTGCGCCTCCGTGGCGTGGGCAACACCCTTGTACATGGTTACGGATTTGGGAGACCTGCCTGGAGGCACGAATTGGAGCCAGGCCACCAGCCTCAATGAGTATGGGCAAGTGGTTGGGTACTCGAAAGTGGACGGAGGCAACGATCATGCGTTCCTCTGGACGCCGAACGTGCCCAACGGCACCACCGGAACCATGATCGACCTCGGGGACCTGCCCGGCGGCCAGAATTCCAGCCAGGCCATGGGGATCAACAACCTTGGCCAGATCACGGGTGTCAGTTCGAGTCAGGACGGAAGGCGGGCGTTTGTATGGACACCCCAGGTGCCCAACGGGACGGTGGGCACGATGACGGCGCTGGGCACACTGCCCGGCACGAGCCCCACCAGCAGCGGGGCCGCGATCAACGACGCGGGGCAGGTGGTGGGCTCGTCCTACTGCGGCGCGTATCCAGACCAGCATTACCGTCCATTTCTGGCGCACGCGTCGGGCGGAGAGTTGACCAACCTGGGCACGCTGTCGGACATCCATGACTCGCACGCTTACGCCATCAACTCTTCGGGGCAGATAGTCGGTCTGTGTGGGTCTATGGCGACCTTGTGGATGCCGAATACTCCCAATGGTTTCGAGGGCCAGCTCATCCCGTTGGGCGATCTGCCGGGGGGAAGCGAGTCCAGTACAGCGGTGGCGATCAATGACCGGGGACAGGTGGCCGGCTCAGGCCATACCTCCGGTGGTTGGCGAGGCGCGGTGTGGACGCCGCATGAGCCGAACGGTACGACCGGTTCTTGGGTCAGCATTGGAGACCTGCCGGGCGGCGAAGCCCACAGCAACGCGCTGGATATTAACAACCTCGGGCAAGTCGTGGGCGTGAGCAAGGCCGCGGACGGCGATCGTGCGGTGTTCTGGTCGATCACCGAGGGATTGTTGGACTTGAATACGCTTCTGGATGCCAGCGGCGAGGGCTGGATACTGACGAAGGCTTTTGCCATCAATGATCGTGGCCAGATCGTGGGGTATGGAATGTTCGATCCCGATGGCGCGGGGCCTCTGCCGGCAGTTGGACGCGGCTTTCTGCTGACCCCGGTGCCGGAGCCATCCACGATCGGCTTTCTGGCGGTGGGGCTGATCCTGCTGGGCATCAGGCGGCGGAGGTAAGCTTGGCGCGTGGGCGTTGCACACGCGGCGACGGCGACTCGGCTGCAATCTCCGTTCTCTGCGGGTTGGGTCTCAGGCCCGGGCTGAAAAGCCTTTGCGGGTGAGCATTTCAGCCGCGATCCGGGCGGCGCCTTGTGCTGCCCGGCCGGTGCCAAGCGAGGCGATAATCGCGGACAAGTCGGCTTTCATCTGTTCGCGGCGCGGCTGGTTGGCCAGCAGGTCGAGGGCCTCGGCGGCAATGGGAGCGGTGGACGTGTAATAGGGCATGAACTCGGGGACAATCCGCCGGCCGGCGAGAATGTTGACCAGCGAGAGGTGCGGCGTGCGGATGAGCCAGCGGGCGATCAATTGGTAGCCCCACCTGGATCCGTTGTACATGATGACCATGGGGACGCGGTGATAAGCCACTTCGAGAGTGGCGGTCCCGGAAGCGCACAGGGCCAGATCGGCGGCGCTGAGGACTTCGGCGTTGCGGGCGACTTCGATGCTGTAGCGGAATGTCTCGCGTTCAAGAGCGGTCTTGAGCCGGTCCTGCGCGGACGGGCCGGCGGCGGAGAAGAGGAACCAGACATCGGGATGTTGGGCGGCAATGGCCCGCGCCACCTCGATCTGTCCCGGCAAAACCTCGTCGATGACGTGTCCCCTGGAACCTGGCAGACAGGCGACCACCGGCCGGCCGCGGGCGCGGAACGCCTCAACAGTGGCCGGATCAGCCTTGACCGCTTGCAGTTGCTCTATGAGCGGATGGCCCACGTAGCGGGCCGGCACGCCGCGAGAGCTGAAATACTCCTCTTCAAAGGGCAGCAGGCAGGCGATGCGGTCAACCCGCCGACGGACTCGCCGGATTCGCCCCGGGGCCCACGCCCAAAGCTGTGGAGCAATGTAATAGAGCACCTGACAGCCGGCGGCCTTGGCCTTCTTGGCCATGGGCAGGTGGAGGGTGGGGGAATCGACCAGGATGACCAGGTCGGCCGGCTCTGATTTCAGCAGTTTGCCGACCCGGCTGAACAGGCGGAAGGCCCGGCCGACCAGCCGGATAGCACCGGCCAGCATAGCCGACCGGCTGGTCCAGTCTTCGATTGCATGGCAGCCGACAGCCTGCATCTTCGGGCCGGCGATGCCGAAGAATGTTGCGTCAGGGTAGAGCTCCCGGATGGCTTGGATGAGGCCGGCGGCATGCTGGTCGCCACTGGGCTCGGCTGCGGAGATGAATATTCTTGGGGTGCTCCGCAGCGGCGAATTTTCGTCAGGAGGGAGTGACGCCATATCTAATGCTCTGATGCCCTTTCCAGCGAGTGAATTTCGCGTCGCTGGCGTCGGCAGGGCCCTTACCAAAGCGCTTCCGTGCACGGCAGCCGGGCTCCGCACCGGCCGTCTTCGCTATGTCGTTCGTGTGTAGCGGCCGGGCTCCGTACCGGCCGTTCCTGCCTGTGGCGACCGGTTCCCCAGCCTTTGGCCGGGGGGACCCGCCCGCCGGCTATACAGGTACGGACCTCTCCAATTGGAAACAACACTAACACATCGGCAGTTTGATAGGGGAATTCCCCTGGTCGCGTTTGGGCCCGGGGCCCTCGCTTGCGCTTCGGGCTCAGGTTCATTGCCTGGGTTTGGGGCCCACGGCGGGGACTGTATGCGGGGTCGGCGAGGAGGTCAACAGTGGCGATAAGATTTTATTCGGGCAGGGGCTTGGCTTTCGGTCAGGTCTTTGGTTATCATACGGGGTTCCTGTATCGCCCGATTGGGTTACATGACCGTGCCCAGATGGGTGAGCCTGTGCCGTTGTGCGGGCGCAGGTGGGGGTTCTTTCGCGCGAATGGCTCGCGCGCCCGGGGCAAGTTCTGCGACGCTTGCCTGTGGGGTTTTAAGATCGCTTCGGGAGGTATCGCTTTGGCGTCTGAGTTGGTGCGGAACTTGATTGAATCGGGAGTCCACTTTGGGCATCGAACCAGCCGGTGGAATCCCAAGATGCGGCCTTACATCTTCGGCAAGAGAAACCTGATCCACATCATTGATATTCGTGAGACCGTCAAGGGTATTCTCAGAGCCAAGAAGTTTCTTGCGGGTACGGTGGCTAAGGGGGATGACGTGCTGTTCGTCGGCACAAAGCGACAGGCGCGCAATTCCGTGGCCAACGTGGCGACGCGCACGGGCATGCACTATGTGATCGAGCGGTGGCTCGGCGGTACGTTGACCAACTTCCGGACGGTCCGGTCGCGGCTGGCCCGCCTGGAAGAGCTGGAAGCCATCGAAGCGGCCGGCATGGAAGAGAAGTACAGCAAGAAGATGATCTCCTCCATGACCCGCGAGCGGCGCAAGATTAAGCGTAACCTTGAGGGCATTCGGCGGATGGACAAGCTGCCGGGCGTGCTGGTGCTGGTGGACGTTCGCCGTGAGCACATCGCCGCCAGGGAAGCGCGCAAGCTCAACATTCCGGTCATTGGCCTTGTGGATACGGATTCCGATCCGGACTTCGTGGACATTGCGATTCCCGCCAATGACGATGCGATGCGGGCGATCGAGTTGATCCTCAACGAGCTGGGTGACGCCATTGAAGAAGGCAAGCGGGCCCGGCCCGAGCCGAGTGAGCATCCGACCGAAGGCGGCCCGGCCCAGGCGCATGGTCCACGTCCGGAGCGGCGGTCCCGCCGCGTGACCGCGCGAGCGGATGAGCCGCCCCCGCCTGCTGCGGAAGCAGGGCCCCAGGAGCCGACCGTGCCGCCGTCCGAGGTGGTGTCCTCGACGTGACAGCGCTGACGGCCCGGGTGGCCGGTCAGACCTGGCAGCTCGACCTTTGGCCCGGAGGTCGGGTCTTGAGCGGATAAGCCTTACGACTTGGCTCAGCGGCCTGGCGGCCTGTGGGACCGTACAGGCCGCTGAGCTTCTTCTCTACGACAGATTCAGTTGCCCTCGTCACCCGGCGATCACGGCTAAAATAGGCGGCTGAACGCCGTGTGGGCACGGGTTGAGTTTCCGTGTTGCGGAAGGCCGCGACGCGCAAGGGGCTCGAATAGGCGATTACAAGATTCAGGAGCAAGAGAACAGATGGCTGAGATTACGGCGCAAATGGTGAAGGACCTCCGAGAGCGCAGCGGCCTGCCGATGATGGACTGCAAACAGGCCCTGGCCGAGGTGGGCGGTGACATGGAGAAGGCCATGGAGCTGCTTCGCAAGCGCGGAGCGGCGGCGGCCGAGAAGAAGGCCGGACGGGCCACCTCTGAGGGCCGCATCGGCAGCTACCTGGATACGCAGAAGGGCGTGGCGGCGATCGTCGAGATGCTCTGTGAGTCGGCCCCGGTCAGCAACAACCCGATGTTCAAAGAGTTAAGCGACAAGATTGCCCGGCAGGCGGCCCTGAGCGGCGTGGTGGACGCTGAAGCGCTCCGCACCTCGAAGCTGGTGGATGAGCCGGACAAGACGGTCAATGACCTGATCCATGACACGGTGAACGTCATCCGCGAGAACATGGTGCTTGGCCGGATCACGCGGGTCGAGGCAAGCAAGCCGGCCGTGTACGTGCACTTTAACGGCAAGGTGGGTGTGGTGCTGGCCGCCGAGGGCGCCGGCGCTGATGAGGCAACCCTGCGCGACATCTGCATGCACATCGCGTTTACGAACCCGATGGCGGTCACCCGCGAACAGGTGCCCGCGGACGTGGTGGCCAAGGAGAAGGAGATCACCGAGGAGCAGGTGAAGGCCTCGGGCAAGCCGGCGGCCATTTTGGAGAAGATCGTCGCCGGGAAGATGGATCGCTGGTTCGCCGAGCGGGTGCTGGTCGAGCAGCCGTTCGTGAAGGATGACAAGAAGACCGTGGGCGAAGTGCTCAAGGGAATCGGCGCCAATGTCATCAGCTTTGCGCGATTGCAGGTAGGCGTCGCCTGACGCAGCGAACAAGGCCGCGAAAGCGGCCTTTTTCATAGGTGACGCCGACCCCGAAGGGGCCGGTGAGAGCAGCCACCAGGGCAGCGAAGCGGAACCGGTGGTTTGGAGGTCGCTGCCCACAGGTTCCGCTTTGCTTCACCCGTGGCTACTTTCTTTCCGCCCCGTTGAGGCGGCGAGGAGGAACTAATGGCCGAGGATTCAAAAGACAGCTTGCCTCATTCCAGTAACTCAACAGAACGACCCAGGCCAGAGTTTCACCGGGTTCTGCTCAAGATCAGCGGGGAAGGGTTGGCGGGTCCGGAGGGCTTCGGGATCGGCGGCGCGGCCCTGGCCCATGTCGCCGACGAGCTGCGCCCGGTTCATGCCATGGGCGTGCAGATCGGGATCGTGGTCGGCGGCGGCAATATTCTGCGCGGCGAGAAATTCGCCCGTGAGACGCACATCACGGAGGCCACCGCCCATTACATGGGCATGCTGGCCACGGTGATGAACGCCCTGGCCCTCCAGGAGACGCTGGAGGCCGAGGGCATGCCCACGCGGGTGTTGTCCTCCATCCACATCGCCTCGGTCTGCGAGCCGTACATTCGCCGCCGGGCCATCCGCCACCTGGAGAAGGGACGGATCGTGGTGCTGGCTGCCGGCACGGGCCGGCCGTATGTGACGACGGATACGGCCGCGGCCTTATCCGCGGTGGAGATCCAGGCCGACGCCTTGATCAAGGCCACCCAGGTGGACGGCGTCTACAGCGCCGACCCCAAGCTGGATCCCAACGCGCGATTTTACGAGCGCCTCAGTTACGACCGCGTGATCAACGAGCGGTTGAAGGTCATGGATTTAAGCGCGGTGGATCTCTGCCAGCGCAACGGCGTACGCATCCACGTGCTCGACCTGCACAAGCGGGGCAACCTCGCGAAGCTGGTGAGTGGTGAGGTGGTGGGGACCACGATTTCCCGGCAGGGAGATCCCGGGGCCGGCATTTGAGTTTCATCCGATGGAGTGCATCATGAAAGGCGTTGTTTTCATTCGGGATCTTCATCAACACGTTGGGCAGACGGTTACACTGGCCGGCTGGTTGTACAACTCGCGCGTGAGTAGCAAGGTTGCCTTCCTGGTGGTGCGCGACGGCACGGGCTTATGCCAGTGCGTGGTGGACAAGGCCGGCGTTTCGCCGGAACTGTTCGAGACGGCCGCGCGCCTGACGCAGGAATCATCTCTCCTCGTTACCGGCAGCATTCGCGCGGACGAGCGCGCCCCCGGCGGGTACGAGCTCCAGGTTTCGGGCCTGGAAGTGGTTCATCGCACCAGCGATTATCCGATCACGCCGAAGCCCCACGGGATCGACTTTCTGTTCAAGCACCGCCACCTGTGGCTGCGTTCGCGGCGGCCGACAGCCATCATGCGGGTTCGTCATACGGTCATTGACGCGATCCGGCGGTTTTTCAACGACCGCGGTTTCATGCTGGTGGATACGCCGATTTTCGCCCCCTCGGCCGGCGAGGGAGCCCAGACGCTTTTCGAGGTGGATTACTTTGGCGAGCCCATGTATCTCGCCCAGACAGGCCAGCTCTACCTGGAATCAGCCGCGCTGGCCTATGGCAAGGTTTACTGCTTCGGACCGACGTTCCGGGCGGAGAAGTCCAAGACCCGCCGGCACCTCACCGAGTTCTGGATGGTGGAGCCGGAGATCGCCTGGGCGCGTCTCGAAGACCTGCTGGAGGTGGCTGAAGACTTCATCGTTTCCATCGTGCAGCGTGTGCTCCGGGACAACCGGGCTGATCTGGAATTCCTGGGCCGGGACATCGCCGCCCTGGAGCGCATCCAGAAGCCGTTCTATCGATTGACCTACAGCCAGGCGGCGGAGATCCTCCGCGGCCCGCAGGCCCGCGAACTGCTGGAAAAGGATCTGGCGGAGAAGACCGCCCGGGCGGCCGAGCTGAAGGCCTCCATTGAGCGCAAGGAAAAGGAACGCGTGGCCCCGGGGGTCAAGAAGCACGTGCAGGAAAGGCTCGCGGCCGAGATTCTGGATGAGCGCGAGGAACTGGCCGACGTCGAGGAGCAACTGACCAACATCCCGAAGCATATGGAACTGGCGGCCAACTTTGAGTGGGGGAAGGATCTGGGCGGCAGCGACGAGACAATCATCTCGCGCCTGCACGATCGCCCCGTGTTCGTGACCCATTACCCGCGCGGGTGCAAGGCCTTCTACATGAAGCGCGACCACGAGGATCCCCGGACGGTGCGCAATTTCGACTGTCTGGCCCCGGACGGCTACGGCGAGATCATCGGCGGGTCGCAGCGCGAGGACGACCTTGACGCCTTGCTGGAGCGCATGGCCGAGGAGAACATGGTCACCAAGCCGTATGAGTGGTATCTCGATCTGCGCCGCTACGGCAGCGTGCCGCACGGTGGTTTCGGGCTGGGCATCGAGCGGACGGTGGCCTGGATCTGCGGCCTGAAACACATTCGAGAAACCATCGCGTTCCCACGGCTGATGGGGCGGGTTTACCCCTGATCGCCAGCGACCGGTTACCAGACGCCAGTTGCGGGTTACGCCGCGCCGAAGTTCTTGTCTTCCAATGACCAAGCGCGCCTTAATGGCCATGCGCGATGGCGAGGCCGGCAAGCGTGCGCTCTGTGTGCTACGGCTGTTGAGCCGTGGTGGGACAGCTCAGGCGTTCCGCACTGCTCAAGAGCAGTGGCACACACCGCAGCAGTGGCACACACTGCGTGGCATCGCGCCCGACGACGCGTCGCAGGATCGCGCACGGCCATGGGGTTTGAAGATACGCTTACAGAGGTTATCAGGAGGCGCAATGGGGATGGGGTAACTCCTCTAAAAGATGTCTCCTGCGGCGTTTTAGGCTTGAGCGACCTCTGAGGAAAATTATATTCCAACCCAAGCCGCCCGGATGGATCCAGGGCGCCAACCTGCTTGGGGTGATTCATGCTTTGTATTCTCCTCGCCGCCCTGATGGCGGCGGTTCCGCCGACCCGGTCCTGGGAATGCGTACCTTCAGTGGTTAAGAGTGACGGGAGCGAGTCGTTCCGGTTGCTGGTTTCGGCTGATGCGGGTGCGCAGAGCGTCACGCTGCAGCCATCCATCTTTCTCCAGCCGGCCGGCGAGTGCGTCCTTCGCGACGATGGTCAGGAGGGCGACCAGGTAGCGGGGGATGGCGTATACACGTCGCCGGTGTTTGCTCCCTCATTGCCGGCCGCTTACCTGCCGTTGCTGGACCGTTTCCGACGCGACCCGGACAGTCCGGCAGGGATCGGCTATCTCGATGTGGGCACGGTGACGATCACGCGGGCGGACGGAACCCTCTCGAAATTCCAGCCCGACCTGGGATTGATCCTGCCGGACCGGGCGTCGGTTCCGTGGGCGCATCACTCGCCTGAATTACAGGCCACTTCGCATCTGCTGAACATCAGACACGCGACGGCGGCCCAGCACCGCTTGCGCGGGGTGGATTCGGATCTCCAGAACCTCACCCGGAAAACATATGCTTACATTGATGATGCGTCGGATTTTCTGGTCTTCTTCTGTCCCAAGAAGGTGGAGGTCGTGCCTGAGACCCGGCCGGAGAACGCGCGGGCCGGATTGTTTGAGCCGGTCCGGGTGGATTTTGACGGCACCGGGCGCCCGCGCATGGACGAATCTGCCGCGTATGGCAGCGCGGGGCGTTTACGTGGACTGATTTTCCTGGATGTCGGCCAGCGGGGTATCTATTCCGCGAACCTGGTCCACGAGTTGATGCATCTGTGGAGCCCGTTGCGGTATGCGCCGATCCTGGAGAGCGATCAGGCTCATTACTCCGGGCATAGCAACGTGGGCAGCATCGTGGGCGGCAGCCTGTGGGGGCGCGGTGGCGAAGAGTCTCTTTTCGTGGCCAGCCGGGGGAGCGGCCAGGTGCTCAAGTTTGACGCCCTGACGGGTGATTACTCCAGTACGGTGGCGGACTTATCTGCGGTGGTGCCGAGTCCCGGCGCGATGTTCGCGCCGCCGGGCGAGTATCTGTATGTGGCGGCGTCGAGCGGTTCGTCGATTGCGCAGGTGGATGCGGCATCGGGGCAGGTGGTGCGGACGTTTGGATCCGGCACCGAACTGATCAACCCGCGGGGCATGGCTCTCGGGCCGAATGGCACGCTGCTGGTCGCCAGCTACGGCACCCACCAGATTCTCAAATACAACCTTGCCACCGGCGCGTATGAGGGCGTGTTCGCCGCGGGTTCCGCCCTGGCGGGCCCGATGGGCCTCGTGCGGTCGACCAGCGGCAGCCTGGTGGTCACCAGCGAGAGCAACAACCGGATCCTGGAGTATGACGGAGTCAGCGGCGCGTTCATTCGGGTAGTTGCGGAAGGATCGCCGCTGGACGGCCCCTTCGGACTGGCTTTCGGCCCCAACGGCAATCTCTTTGTGGCTAACTTCAACACCCACCAGATCTTGGAATATGCCTGGCCGGCGGGCACGTTTGTGCGGGTGTTCGCCGAGGGTTGCAGCTTGGTGAAGCCCACCTGGATCGCGTTCCGGTCCGACGGCCATTTGCTGGTCAGCAACAGCGGCGCCGACTACGTGGTTGAGTTTGATCAGAACGGGGCTTGCGCGAACGCCACCTTCGCCGGCAGTCCGCTGAGCCAGCCTCGGGGACTTGTCATCCGAGGTCAGGCCGTCGATAACGTGGTGAACTGTGAAGAAGGTCGCAACGGCGGACACCGTGCTGCGCCTATCGACTTGTATGCCATGGGTTTGATACCGGCATCGGCCGTGCCGGATGTTCTGCTTTCCGATCCCAACGGACCGTGGCCATTGCAGAGCTGTGGACAGGCCGTGACGGTCGCGTCGACCATTCCGTTCTCGCAGGTGATCGAGGCTCTGGGCCCCAGATTGGCAACAGAAGCCCGGGACTTCCGGTTGACATTTATCGTGGAGACCGATGATCGGCTGCTCAATGAGACGGAAATGGCTTTTTACCATCACCTGGCCGAACATGTTGAACGGCTTGTAGATATCAATCAACCGGATCCCTATGTTGGTTTCAATTGGGTTCCGCTGACTCGCTATTTTCAGGCGGGCACAACCTGGACTTCTCGCCTCCAGATACAATGCGATTTCGATGGGGATGGCGATGTAGACCAAGGGGACTACGCTCTTTTTGAGCCATGTCTATCCGGCCCGATGGTCCCACTGGCAAATGGTTGTGAGAAATTTGATCTGGACAGGGATGGCGACGTAGATCAATCCGACTACGGACAGATGCAAGTCAGATTCAGCGGGCCGCAGCAGTAAGCAATTTTTGCGCGGTGAATACTCAAAGTCATGCTCCGAACTTGTGCGGAGAGACCGCGCGCGGAGGCATTCGTCAAAAAAATCGGCGCTATGCTGGAAAAACTCTCTTGACAATCAGCGTGATTGATGTTAGATCATCCAGCATTCATATGTAGCGGCGCGGGAGTGCGCCTGTCTTCTGTAGCTTGACAGATCAGGGCCTTTCTTTCCGGTGGGATCCGGGAACATGGAGAGGCGTCAATTTCATCCTTAGCAGTCGCATGACAGCCGCAGGTAATGTGCCTGCGGTCTATTCAGGTTCTCATTTCAGTGAGTGGTTCTACGGAGGACACTTCATGGCAGGGAAGTTGTGCGCGCTAGGTGTAGCTGCCGGACTCTGGTTTGTAGTCTGTGCAGGTTGTGGAGGACAAGTCCCTATTCCCCCCCTGATGCGGTAAGTGACATCGAGGATCCCTCGCCCCCCGAGATCAGCCAGGCGGCGGATCCTTCGCTATTGAAGAACTCGCCGGAATGGCAGCAGCCGCTGATGCCGGTTTTCGAGGAGGCCGCGGCCGGCTACAACGTGCCGCTGGACCTGCTGCTGACGCTGGCCAAGATGGGCAGCGCCTTTGAGAATCGCGGTGACGCCCGGACCATCGAGGGCGGCTACGGCCTGATGGCCCTGCGGGACAACGACCTGGGCGGCGATTCGCTCAAGTTAGCCAGTGAACTGACCGGCCTGCCCAGAGAGCAACTGATCGCCGATCCGGCCGCGTCTATCGCCGGAGCGGCCGCGGTGTTGAACGCCTACGCCAACGAGGCCGAGGTGGATCGCAGCGCGGGCATCGAAGCGTGGCTGCCGGTGGTGGTCAAATACGCCGGCCTGGACGCCGAGGACAGCAATTTCTTTGCCTACGGGTTCTACGAGCTGCTCAGCGTGGGCTTCGAGGTGACCAACAGCTTCGGCGAGACCTTCACCGTCGAGCGCTATGAGCTGAGCCTGGATTTCAAGAGCCTGGTGCCCCCGGGCATCAAGCAGATTCCGCTGGATGTCCTGGAGAAGGGCCTGGATCCGGCCGCGCTGGACAAGACCGACAAGCAGGAACTGGATTATCCGGGCGCGATCTGGGATCCGGCCGCGTCGTGCAACTACACGGCCACGGTGACCAGCAAGGACACCATCATCGTGCACACCATCGAGGGTACGGCGGCCGGGGCCCGCTCGTGGATGAAGAACTGCGCCTCTCAGGTCTCGTCGCACTACGTGATCAGCGAGGCCGGCACCATCTGGCAGATGGTGGACGAGCGCTACCGGGCCTGGCACGTGGGCTGCCTGAACTCCCGCTCGATCGGTTTCGAGCATGAGGGCTACGCGGCCTCCAGCAGTCACCCCACTTCCCTGTACAACGCCTCGGCGGCCCTGGCGAAGAACATCTGCGACCGGCGGGGCATCATCAAGGCCCATCGCACCTGTGCGCCGGGCATTCTGGGGCACAATGACGCCAACAACTGCCACTGCGGCGGTACCCATTGGGATCCCGGCTCGGGTTGGAACTGGACCTACTACATCAACCAGATCAACGGCACCCCGCCGCCGCCGACCTGGAATGCCACGTACAAGGCCCAATCCTATCCTTCGAGCATGGTAGCCGGCAGCACGGCGACCGTGTGGGCGGAGTTCACCAACACCGGCACGGGCGAGTGGAAGCACAGCCAGACCTATCTGGGCACGAGCAGTCCACAGGACCGCTCCAGCCCCTTCTGCAACCTGCCCAACTGGACCGGCTGCAACCGGCCCACGGACGTGGATCAGTCCTCGGTGACCCAGAACCAGGTGGGGCGGTTCACCTTCATCCTCAAGGCCCCATCCACGCCGGGTACGTATACGGAGAAGTTCCGGCTGGTCCGCGAAGGGGTGACCTGGTTCGGACCGGAGATCACCTGGACCATCACGGTGACGCCGGCGACACCGCCGCCGACCATCACGGCCCATCCGGTGGCGGCGAGCGTGTGCGCGGGTGGCACGGCCACCTTCAGCGTGACGGCCAGCGGTTCAGGGCTGAGCTATCAGTGGCAGAAGAACGGGTCCAACCTGTCCAACGGCGGCCACTATTCGGGCGTGACCACGGCGACGCTGACGGTATCCAGCGCCAGCAGCGCGGATGCGGCCAGCTACCGCTGCGTGGTGACCAACGCGGGCGGCAGCGCGACCTCCAACGCGGCGGCCCTGACCGTGCGGGCGGCCACGACCATCACGGCCCAGCCGACCGCCCAGGCGGTCTGCCCGGGTGGCACGGCCAGCTTCAGCGTGACCGCCACCGGTGACGGGACGCTCAGCTATCAGTGGCAGAAGGACGGGACCAACCTCGCCGGGGCGACCAGCGCCACGCTGCAGATTACGAACGTGAGCGCCTCGGACGCGGGCAACTACCGCTGCGTGGTGACCGGGGGCTGCGGCAGCGCGACCTCCAACGCGGCGGCCCTGACGCTGCAGACGGCGCCGGCCATCACCGCCCAGCCGCAGCCGCAGACGGTGGGAGCCCTGGGCACGGCCAGCTTCAGCGTGACGGCCACCGGTTCAGGGTTGAGCTATCGGTGGCAGAAGAACGGGACCAACCTGAACAACGGCGGCAAGATCTCGGGAGCGACCAGCGCCACCCTGCAGATCGCCTCGGTGACCTCCAGCGACGAAGGCGAGTACCGCTGCGTGGTCACGGGGTCCTGCGGGACGGTGACCTCCGCGGGGGCCACGCTGACGGTGGTGGCCATCCTGGCCGATGACTTCCAGGCCTACGCCAACCAGGCGGCCTTCGAGGCGGTCTGGGCGGACACGGGCAACTCGCCCTACTACCTGAGCACGAGTCTGGGCAATCCGGGGGCCTCGGTGGTGATGCCCAGTCCGTCGGCCAACTACCTGGGCCGGTACTACCGGAGCCTGGGGGCCAAGTACACGGGCACGGCGGCCAGTCCGCTGGTGGTCAGCTGCGACTTCTGGCTGGATCCGGCGGGAGCGCCGAACTGGACAGGGGCCCGGCACACCATTGATCTGCGCGGCTACTCGGGCACGGTCTTCGGGCAGGGCACCATCGAGAACCTGGTGGCCATCGGGGTGCATAACAACTCCGCGGACACCTTCAGCACCACCCGCTATCAGGGTCGGGTGGTCAACGGGGCGGAGTGGCAGACGCTGGACGAGGGGTCGGCTCCGGCCCGTTCCGGCGGCTGGCACCAGCTCAAGATCGTGATCACGGACAGCCAGATCCAGTTCTACGTGGACGGCGTGCTCAGCGAGACGGAGACACGTCCGAACAACTACGGGTTCGACTGGGTGGTGCTGGGTTCGGACCTGACCGCGGCGGGCTTCCAGGCGGCGGTGGATAACGTGGTGGTCTCCGGCGGAGTGATTCTGCCGGAGTTTACGGCCCACCCGCAGTCCCAGAGCCTGTGCGCCGGGGGCACGGCCAGCTTCAGCGTAGCGGTCAGCGGGAGCGGTCCGTTCAGCTACCGGTGGCAGAAGGACGGGGTGGACTTGACCGACGGCGGGCACTACGCCGGGACGGGCACGGCCACACTGGTGATCAGCGGGGCGAACGCCAACGACGCGGCGGCCTATCGCTGCCGGGTGAGCAACGCGGACGGGCAGGTGACCTCCAACGCGGCCAACCTGACCATCATCGCGCCGCCGACCATCACGGCTCAGCCGGTCGCGCAGGCTCCCTGCCTGGGCGGCACGGCCAGCTTCAGCGTGAGCGCCAGCGGTGAGTCCTTGAGCTATCAGTGGCAGAAGGACGGGACGAACATCGCCGGGGCCACGAGTGCGACGCTGCAGATCAGCGGCGTAAGCGCCCAGGACGTGGGCGGCTATGCCTGCGTGGTGACCGACGGGTGCAACAACAGCACCACCTCCAGCGTGGCGTCGCTGACGCTCAACGCGGCCCCGAGCATCACGGGCCCTGAGACGGTGGAGCTGACCGTGGAGAAGAACAGCCCGTGCTCGGCGGCGTCCAACCAGGTGACGTTGACGGCCACGGACGCGGACACGCCGGCCGGGTCGCTGGTCTGGAGCATCGTCAGCGGTCCGAGCTACGGCACGGCCAGCTTCGTGAACGGGGTCAACACCGGGGCCACGGTCACGGTGTGCTACGCCCCGGGTCTGGACCAGCTCAGTGACGACAGCCTGGTGGTGCAGGTCACGGACGGCTGCGGGGGCCCGGACACGGTGACCATCAACGTGACCGTGGAGGCCTGCCCGAACCTGCTGGTGGAGGACTTTAACGGCTACGCCAGCCAGGCGGCCTTCGAGGCGGTGTGGCTGGATACGCTGAACTCGGCCTACTACCTGGACGGCGCCGGGGGCAACCCGGGCGGGGCGGTGATCCTGGCCAGTCCGTCGGCCAACAACCTGGGCAAGTACTACCGCAACCTGGGCGGGGACTTCAACGGGACGGACGCGGCCCCGCTGGTGCTGAGCTTCGACTTCTGGCTGGATCCGGCGGGAGCCCCCGGCTGGAGCGGAGCGCGGCACTTCGTGGAGCTGCGCGGGTACTCGGGCGATGAGTACGGCTCCGGCACGTTGGAGAACCTCCTGGCCATCGGGGTGTACAACTCCTCGGCGGACACGTTCAGCACCACCCGCTACCAGGGTCGGGTGGTCAACGGGGCCGGGTGGCAGACGCTGGACGAGGGTTCGGCCCCGGCCCGTGCCGGCGGCTGGCACCAGCTCAAGATCGAGGTGACCAGCAGTCTGGTGAAGTTCTACGTGGACGGGATCCTGTCGGAGACCGAGTCACGGCCCAACAGCTACGGCTTTGACTGCGTGGTGATCGGGTCGGACCTCACTTCGGCCGGCTTCGTGGCCCGCGTGGATAATCTCAGAGTGACCTGCGGTCAGTAACCTTCCCCTGACTGTGTAAAACCGGCGCCGGCGGGATCGTTGCAACGCGGTCCCGCCGGCGTTTGTTTATGCGCTAATCGGCACAACTCGGATTGCTGGGCGGGTTGGATCCACTGAGGCAACGCTGGAAGAAGCCGAAGTCGTCCTGGTCCACGTCGCCGTCTTTGGTGAAATCAGCGGCGATGAATCCATCTACGACGGCCATGGGGCTGCAACCGGCGGGGAGCGAATGGCTGTTGTATGGCACATCCGGGCCGGTCATGCAGGCCACAAAGATGGTCAGGTCGTCCGCATCGACCCAGCCATCGAGATTGAAGTCACCGGGGAACGGTGTGACCACGTTGGCTTTCAAGGTGAGCGTCAGGCTGGTTCCCGGTTGGGCCCCGGACAGGTTCTCATCGGAGACGCTCAACGTATATGTAGCCTGGTAGGCGCCGACGTCGGTCGGATTGAGGGTGGCTGTGTAGTTGCGGGCCGCGCCCGCGGCGAGGTTGGTGAAGGGAGAAAGATTCGTTGTCAGCAGCGAGGTGTGGCCCGATCCGCTGATTGCGTCGAGGTCCAGGCCGGCGGTCAAGCCGGGCGTTGCCTGGAGGTTGTGGATGCTGAAATCTCGCGTGGCGGTTCCGCCGGCGGGGATATTCCCGAAGTCAATCGTCAAGGTATTCTGGTCGCTGGCGTCGGAGAAAGAGGCATCGGCGTGTTCGAGCACGATGGCCGTCACCGCGATGGTATCATCCCCGTCGTTGGAGCCCATGCCGGATCCCGCGGAACTGACCTCGGTATTATCGATGAGGATGGAACCCGTCAGGTTGCCGGAGGTGGCGGTGGAGGCAATAGTCACGTGGATCTGGCGGTTCTGGTCGCCGCCGGGCAGGGCCTGTCTGGTGCCGGCCGCGGACGTGACGGCGCAGCCGGAGACCAGGATGTTGTAAGTGGTTGGGGCCGTGCCGGTCTTGTTGAGCGTGACCGTTTGTGCGGGCAGGGGAGCGCCGCGGATCACCCGGAAAGTGACATTGGTGCTGGACGCGCCGTTGCTCGGAGCGCTGCTGCCAAGATAAATCTTCGCATCGCTGGGGCCGGATCCGAAAATCGTCCAGACCAGTTCGGGATGATCAATGTAGGGATTGCGATTGCCCTGGTAGTAGTCGGGGTTATCGGTCTGGCTCCAGATGAGATGGTTGCGGCGCCGCTCGAATTCGTCCACCGGGTAGACGTAGTGCCATTCGAGCAGCGCAGCCAGATCGCCCATCTGCTCGTCTCCCGGCTTGCCGTTGACCAGCGTGAGGTTTGCGTAGCGTGTGGCCATGTAGAACATGGCTCGCGCGCAACGGCCACGATCGGGGGCGCCGTGGTCAGGGTCCCAGTAGCCGTTGCCGATTCCATAGGGGCTGTTGCCGCGGGCGCTGTTGATGGCAGGATTGGCTGGCCGCAGGTTGAACAGATCGCCGTCGTTGGCGGAGCCCAGGCGGCTGTCGGGCCACTGATGTTCGCGGTTCCAGGTGGCCCCGGAATCCCATTCCTTGGGGACAGAGACGCCGGTGTAGATGAGGATCAGGTTGTTAGGGTTGTTCGGGTCCTGGTCTACGACCTGCAAGCCCATCTTGGCGGCTTCGTAGGAGCGATTGCGGACATTGCTGTTGAGGATCGTGCGCAGCGCGCTCTTGAGGGCGGCGCCGGTGTACCAGTTCCCGCCGGGCCGGGCCGGACTGTAGTAGGTGGCCGGCGGAGCATAGGGGTCCGGCGGCGGGGGGGCAAGCACGGTGATGGTGACGTCATCGGAGGCGGTCAATAAGGTGGAGTCGGTAACCGTGAGCGTCAGGTGATAAATGCCCGGAGCCGTGAAAGTGACGGTTGCCTCTGATGGACTGGTCACGCTGGTGACATAGCCCGTGCGGGCGGTCCAGCCGGAGATGCCGGTTGCGGTGGCCGGGGTCCAGGTGTAGATCAGGCCGTTCAAGCCGTTGGGATCGTCGGCGGTAGCGCCGGTCATGGGCAAAGTGAGGGATCCGTTGGTGAGGGTAACCTCGCGGTCAGCTCCCGCATAGACAATGGGCGCAGAGGGGCTGGAGACCGAGAACGGAGCGGAGACCGCGGTGCCGGTGCAGCCGCTGACGGCGGTGGCGGTCGCGGTCCACGCGGGACCGGGGCTATTCATGGTGACGCTGGCCGTGCCGCTGGTGGCGGGGTTGGCGATCACAATGTTGACCGGATTGGTGGCGAAAGTGCCGCAGGCGACCCTGACGGTGGCCGGGTTGCCCACAGGCGGGGGGGCATTGAGTTGCACGCTGACGGTGGCCGAATCACCGACGGAAAAAGCGGAGCCGGAGAGGCTTACGCCGAGCAGCGAGGGGGTAGTGAGCGTGCCGGCGGTTACGGCAATATTGTCGATCGCGAAGGCCGAACTGCTGCCGCCTTCCGTGCCTCGCCACACGGCCCAGCGGACTTGAACCACCGGCTGGTTCTCCGCTGCCGCCGGGAGGGTGACGCTCGCGTGGGTGACGGTTCCGGCCGTGCCGCCGCTCTGGACGTAAGGATTGCCTGTGCCGGTCAAGGTAGTCCAGGCGCCCGAGGTGCCAACACGATACTGGCAGACGACTCCGACGGTACGAGTGTTGGCCGTGACGCTAATCAGGTCGTAGCTGATCGAGATGTTGGTCCGGCCGGTGGTATTGATGGCCATCGCCAATTGGTTCACGCCATTGGTGCCATTTCCGCTGGTGACGATGGCAAAACGGGCATTTCCACCGATTGCATAGCCGTAACATCCGCCGGTAGCGCCGGGGGATGTGGCATTGATGGATGCGTCTCCAGTGGGTGTACTGGCTTCGGCCGCGGCCTGGGTGCTGATCTCATTCCCATTCAATCCATTCCACGCGGCGAAGCCGATGGGCAGGATAGAGAAGTTGCCGGTCCCCCAGTTCTGGCTGACGGGCACATTCAGGGCGACAGGGTTGGACTGGGCCCATACGGCCGGTGTGGCCGTAGCGATAAGGCTCCAGCATACGAGGATACAGACGGAAGTTCGCCGGTCCATGAGTAACAAAGTGGGGCCTCCGCATCGGATTGGACGCTTCTTTCAGCACTCTTGTACCACGACGGGGCTGGGTATGCAATTTGCAGTCGCAAGTGGCGATTTCTGAAGGGTTTATGGTTTGCGGTGCCGGTGCGATGGATGCGGAGCGAGCTTTTAGGGGATGCGCCGAAGGATCTCCGGACTGATCGGGCTGGCGGGTGGTGCTTCCACAGGCTCGAACTGGTTCTCAGGCAAGCTGGGGCCGGCCGGCTCCGGGTCGGGAGCCGGGGGCTCGGCATCGGGTTCCGGCTGGTTGGGCGCGATTGAGGCGGTTTCCTCGATGCGCACGGGGTTTTCGAGGATTCGGATCCGGCGGGTGGAGGCGTCCAGTTCGACCAGGGCATTCATGGGCAAGGTGGCGTTATGGCGGGCGTGGCCGGCGGGGAAACCGACGACGACCGGCACCGGCAGGTTGGCGAAGTAATCGTTGAATACCTGGGCCAGGCTCAGGCTGTCGCTGCCTTTCTTGGTTTCGCAACCGGTGAAGGTGCCCAGGATCACGCCGGCCACCCGGTCGAACTTGCCGGCCAGACGAAGTTGAGAGAGGAAGCGGTCGATGCGATAGGGCTCCTCGTTGACATCCTCCAGGAAGAGCACCCGGCCGTCAGTTTCAATTTCGTAAGGCGTGCCCATGAGCGCGCAGATCAGAGAAAGATTGCCGCCAGTCAAGCGGCCCTGGGCCTTGCCCGGCGCAAGCGTCCGCAACGTGGCCACCTCGGAGGGGATGTAATAGGAGTAGCCCGGCTCCAGAGGGTCGCCGGCCCAATCGAAGTAGGAGCTGTATAGCACCGCCCGCCACAGGTACTCGGCGGAAAAGTCGCTGAGATCTTCACGGCTGCCCAGGCCGTACATGAGCACGGGAGAATGGAAGGTGATCAGACCGGTCTTACGGCCAATCGCCAGGTGCAGGCCGGTGATGTCGCTGAAGCCGAGAAGGATTTTGGGGTTGGCCCGGATGACGTCGTAATCGAGTTGGTCGAGCATGCGGGTGACGCCGAAGCCGCCGGTGCCGGGGAAGATGGCTTTGACGGCTGGATCGCGGAAGGCGGCCATGAGCTCCTGGGCGCGAGCCTCGTCGCTGCCGGCCAGGTAGCCGCGTTTGCGATACAGATCGCGTGGCAGGCGAACGCGAAAGCCCATTCGGATCAGACGCTTACGGGCCAGTTCGATGCGGTAGGGTTCGAGACTGCCGGCCGGAGCCACGACTGCGATGGTGTCGCCCGGTCGAAGCGCCGCAGGGTAGATCGGCGAGAGAGACTGGGCGCGGATGAACGTCGGCGCAAAGGTCAGAACGACGAGAATGAAGAAAGCGATCCGTCGCATGGCGATGTTTTACCCGGAGGAACGGCGAGGGACCAGTGCTTTTTGCGGTCATAACCTCGCGCACGGTCATCGCGTCACGGTCATTACGTATGGAACTCTCCAACTGAAGACGGAGCTCGTGCCGCGTTCAGCGGATTTGCGATTATTATATAAATTAATGTTGACAATCTTGCCCGGGCGCGGTATAGGGCATACAAGTCCGAACGAATCGACGCCGGATGCGAAAGATCCCGTTCAACTCTGCGCTTGCCCATCCGAACTTACTTCCAGCCCCTGCCATAGTGGCAAGATGTCAGAGGCACGTCATGCCTTTTGGCAACGTAGCGGGTCCGTAGGCCCGTAACACATCACTATTCTGTAGGTCGATGCATGTCAGGAGGTCGTAACATGCGATGGAAGCTGTGCGCGCTCATCGTGGCGGCTGGATTCTGGCTGGCGATCGGTGTGGGATGTGGAGGGCAACCGCTCATCCCCCTGGGAGACGAGGCGACCGAGATGGTCGCCGAAGACCCCACTCCGGTGGATTTGAACCAGGACGCGGCGGACCCGGATATGCTGAAGGTGGCGCCGGAATGGCAGCAGCCGCTGATGCCGGTTTTCGAGGAGGCCGCGGCCGGCTACAACGTGCCGCTGGACCTGCTGCTGACGCTGGCCAAGATGGGCAGCGCCTTTGAGAATCGCGGTGACGCCCGGACCATCGAGGGCGGCTACGGCCTGATGGCCCTGCGGGACAACGACCTGGGCGGCGATTCGCTCAAGTTAGCCAGTGAACTGACCGGCCTGCCCAGAGAGCAACTGATCGCCGATCCGGCCGCGTCTATCGCCGGAGCGGCCGCGGTGTTGAACGCCTACGCCAACGAGGCCGAGGTGGATCGCAGCGCGGGCATCGAAGCGTGGCTGCCGGTGGTGGTCAAATACGCCGGCCTGGACGCCGAGGACAGCAATTTCTTTGCCTACGGGTTCTACGAGCTGCTCAGCGTGGGCTTCGAGGTGACCAACAGCTTCGGCGAGACCTTCACCGTCGAGCGCTATGAGCTGAGCCTGGATTTCAAGAGCCTGGTGCCCCCGGGCATCAAGCAGATTCCGCTGGATGTCCTGGAGAAGGGCCTGGATCCGGCCGCGCTGGACAAGACCGACAAGCAGGAACTGGATTATCCGGGCGCGATCTGGGATCCGGCCGCGTCGTGCAACTACACGGCCACGGTGACCAGCAAGGACACCATCATCGTGCACACCATCGAGGGTACGGCGGCCGGGGCCCGCTCGTGGATGAAGAACTGCGCCTCTCAGGTCTCGTCGCACTACGTGATCAGCGAGGCCGGCACCATCTGGCAGATGGTGGACGAGCGCTACCGGGCCTGGCACGTGGGCTGCCTGAACTCCCGCTCGATCGGTTTCGAGCATGAGGGCTACGCGGCCTCCAGCAGTCACCCCACTTCCCTGTACAACGCCTCGGCGGCCCTGGCGAAGAACATCTGCGACCGGCGGGGCATCATCAAGGCCCATCGCACCTGTGCGCCGGGCATTCTGGGGCACAATGACGCCAACAACTGCCACTGCGGCGGTACCCATTGGGATCCCGGCTCGGGTTGGAACTGGACCTACTACATCAACCAGATCAACGGCACCCCGCCGCCGCCGACCTGGAATGCCACGTACAAGGCCCAATCCTATCCTTCGAGCATGGTAGCCGGCAGCACGGCGACCGTGTGGGCGGAGTTCACCAACACCGGCACGGGCGAGTGGAAGCACAGCCAGACCTATCTGGGCACGAGCAGTCCACAGGACCGCTCCAGCCCCTTCTGCAACCTGCCCAACTGGACCGGCTGCAACCGGCCCACGGACGTGGATCAGTCCTCGGTGACCCAGAACCAGGTGGGGCGGTTCACCTTCATCCTCAAGGCCCCATCCACGCCGGGTACGTATACGGAGAAGTTCCGGCTGGTCCGCGAAGGGGTGACCTGGTTCGGACCGGAGATCACCTGGACCATCACGGTGACGCCGTCGGGTCCGGACACGACCCCGCCGAGCGTGCCGGGAACTCCCACGGCCACGGCCGCATCCACCAGTCAGATCAATCTGACCTGGAGCGCCTCGTCCGACAACGTGGGCGTGGCCGGCTACAAGATCTATCGTAACGGCGCCTATCTCACCTCGGTGACCGGCACCAGCTACAACGACACCGGCCTGGCGATGGGGACGACATACACCTATCGCATCTCGGCCTACGATGCGGCCAACAACGAGTCGGCCCAGTCCGGGGCCAGAGATGAGACCACCTGGATCATCATCGACAATACGTCGGCCGGGTTCACGGCTTCGGCGAATTGGACCACCGGGACATCCTCTACGGACAAGTACGGGGCGGACTATCGCTGGCGGAGCACGGCCGCGGTCAGCGATCAGGCGGTCTGGGCCTTCACGATCCCCACCGCGGATAACTACCAGGTTTACGCGTGGTGGCCGCAGGGATCGAATCGCTCGCCGGCCGCTCCGTACACGGTCAACGGTGGCAGTGTCATCAGCATGAACCAGCAGCAGAACGGTGGTCAGTGGAACAGCCTGGGCACGTTCAGCATGGCGGCGGGGAGCAATAATGTGAAACTCTCCTGCTGGGCGCCGTCGGGTTACGTCGTCGTTGCTGATGCGGTTCGCATCATTCGGCGTTAAGGCGATTCGCGCCGTTAATGCCCCTCGTTCACATCCAAACATCAGGTTCTGAAAGAGAAGACGCCACGGACGGCGGAATGTTGTCCGGGCGTCTTCTCCTTTTTTATCCCGGCGGAGAAGGAGATCAGCAGTGTTCACTCGTATGCCATACCAGCTTTTCAGCGGATTACTCTTGTTACTCTGTGCCGAACTTGTCTTTGCCGACCCGCCGACCTACCGGGTATTCGCGACGCGGGAAGGCCTGGTGGGCCACACCACCGCAAACGGTCATGTGATCGTGCCGAACGATCGGTTTGTCGCCTTGCCTTCGACCTCGGTGCTCAATCCCAAGGGCGGTTACACCTATACGGTCACCATTCGCAACCCGGCCAACGGACTTGTGGCGACCAATGTTCCGGTCTGGGACGTGGGCCCGTGGAACACGAACGACAACTACTGGCACGAGCCCCGGGCGATGTTCACCGACTTGCCGTTGGGATTGCCGGAAGCCCAGGCCGCATATTACGACGGCTACAACGGAGGGAAGGACCAGTTTGGCCGGACGGTGCTGAATCCGGCCGGCATCGACCTGGCCGATGGCACGTTCTGGATCGACCTGGGTATGACCAACAACGGCTGGGTCGATGTGACCTTCAATTGGGAGACGGCCCCCTGGGCTGCCTCCTTCCGGGCTGAATCCTATCCCTCCACCATGGTGGCCGGCAGTACCGCCATCGTGTGGGTTGAGTTCAACAATCGTGGCACGCGCACCTGGACCCATGCCACCACCCGGCTGGGCACCTCCAGCCCCTGGGACCGTTCCAGCCCGTTCTGCAACATACCCAACTGGATCAGTTGCAGCCGGCCGACGGAGGTCGATCAGAGCAGCGTAGCGCCCTGGCAGGTGGGTCGCTTCACCTTTATCCTCAAAGCGCCGACCACGCCGGGAGTCTACGTTGAGAAATTCCAGCTCGCCGCGGAAGGAATTACGTGGTTCGGTCCGGAGATCACGTGGACTATCACCGTGACGGACGCCGGACCGGATACCACGCCCCCGAGCGTGCCGACCGGCCTGACGGCTACCGCCGCCTCCACCAGCCAGATTAACCTGAGCTGGAACGCCTCAACGGACAACGTGGGCGTGGCCGGCTATTACATCTACCGCAACGGCGCCTATCACACCTACGTAACCGGCACGAGCTACTCCGATACGGGCCTGGCCATGGGCCAGACCTATTCCTACAGCGTGGCCGCGTATGACGCCGAGGGCAACACCTCGGCCCTGAGCTCCGAAAAAGACGAAACCACGTGGATTATCGTGGATAATTCAAGCGCGGGCTTTACCGCTTCGGCAAACTGGTCTACCGGCACATCGTCGGCGGACAAGTATGGAGCGGATTATCGGTGGCGGAGCACGGCCGCGGTCAGCGATCAGGCCGTGTGGGCCTTCACCATCCCCACCGCGGATACTTACGAGGTCTATGCATGGTGGAGTCAGGGCACGAACCGCTCGTCGGCCGCGCCCTACTCGGTCAACGGCAGCGCGGGCATACCCAGAAACCAGCAGCAGAACGGTGGCCAGTGGAACAGCCTGGGCACGTTCAGCATGGCGGCAGGGAGCAATAACGTGAAACTCTCCTGCTGGGCGCCCGCGGGCTACGTAGTGGTCGCCGATGCGGTGCGGATCGTTCGGCGATAGCGCTGCTGGCCGTATGTTGGTAGTGTCCCAAGTCGTGTCGTGGCGGATCCGGCGGGCGCGATAGCCGCCTCCCGGCAGGGGCGCCGGCCGGATCGGTGTCGCAAACCTCTTTTTCTTGCGAAATAGCGCTGGGTGGTCCCTCTGCAAATGATGGCAGGGGGACCACCCTCGTCTTGAGGGTGCGTGCGTTTTTTCTCCAGCGGGACTGACCAAGGCTGCCGGTGCGTGGCTTATCCGCAGCTCTGGACTCAATTAAGGTCGCCTATCCGCCGATTCAGAGCTACGCCCAAAGCTTGGTGTGTGCCCGGGCGAGAGTGTTGCACCTGTGACGGAACGACGTGGCATGCTTAATCATTCGCAGATCCCCCTCCACCGGTTGATTCTCTCCTTTTCAGAGGCCATGGATCAGGTTCACCCCCGCGTGGCTGATCACCAGCAGCGAACGGCCTTTATCGCCGCGCGCATTGCCCGCCAGATGGGGTTTAGCGATTCCGAGCTGCTCGACGTGTTTTACGCGGGCGCACTCCACGATATCGGACTGATCACCTCCGAGAACCGGATTACCGCCGTCAGCGTGCAGGACCTGGAACGCGTGAACTGGCACTCGGAGACGGGCTACGAACTGCTCAAGACCCATAAGCTGTTCGCGGAGCCGGCCCGGATCGTTCGTTACCACCACCTGGAATGGGCGAATGGCCGGGGAAGCGAATTCAATGGTCGGGAGGTGCCGCTGGCCAGCCACATTATCACCCTGGCTGACAACGTCGAGCTGAACATCCAGCGGACTGCCCCGGTTCTCGGGCAAGTCCCAACCATTCTGGAGAAAATTCAGAGCCAGGCGGGCAGCACATTTCATCCCGACTGCGTGGAGGCCTTCATCGAGGCGTCCCGGCCCGAGGCTTTCTGGCTGGATGCGGTCAGCCCGCGGATCTACTCGGTGCTGCTCCAGGACATCGACTGGCCGACGATGATCATCGACGAAGTGAGCATCGAGCCCATCGCGGAGCTGTTCGGGAGACTGGTGGACGCAGCCAGCCCGTGGACGGCCGTGCACAGTGCCGGAGTCGCGGCCACGGCGGTAAGCCTGGCCGAGGAGCTGCATTTCTCGCCCCGCGAGCTGCATCTCATGAAGGCGGCCGGCTACCTGCACGACCTGGGCAAGCTCGGGGTGCCCGGCAGAATCCTGGATAAGCCAGGCAAGCTGACGTCTGAGGAATACCTGCGCGTCAAGACGCATACGTACTTCACGTATCGAATCCTCGAGACCATCGGCGGAATGCAGCAGATCGCCGAATGGGCGGCCTTTCACCACGAGCGGCTGGATGGCAAGGGTTACCCGTTCCGGCTGTCGGGTGATGAACTCACTCTGGGGTCGCGCATTATGGCGGTGGCCGACGTGTTCACCGCGCTCCTGGAAGACCGGCCGTACCGCAAGGGGATGTCGCTGGAGGAGGCCCTTGCGATAATCAACAGGCTGGTTCGCGATGGGGCCCTGGATGGCGAGGTGGTGAAGACGCTCAATCAGCAGTGCGAGCGAATTGACCATATCCGCCGATCGGAACAGGTCGAATACGGGGCCCAGCAGGCCATCCTGTTCAATCTCACCGGGCGGGAGGCGCGCGCAGAGGAACCGGCCCTGTTGGCGGCGGTGGGGTGAGAGCAGAGCCCGAACGAAGGATTGCTCCAGACAGACGAAGCCGTCGCTATCTCATCCCTGCATGACCGTGCGCGATCCTGCGATGTGCTCCCCACTGCGCACGATCATTCAAGCAGAGCGGCCAAGGCAAGAGCTCCTTTCGGGGCCTGATTACCGTTTGAGGCGCTTCTGCCAGAGCGTGATGGCATCGAGGGCCTGCTCGGGGGTGAGCATGGTCAGGTCCACCTTGCCGATCTCTTCGATCACCTCGTCGGCCGGATCGGCGAAGAGCAGCAACTGGATCTGGCTGTCCTTGCGCGTTCGGCGGGCGGCGCGGGCCGGGGCCCGGCGGGTGGCGGAGAAATTCGACTCCAGCTCGGCAAGCAGATCGCGACTGCGGCGAATGACCTCCGGGGGAATGCCGGCCAGCTTGGCCACGTGCACGCCGTAGCTGCGGTCGGTGGCGCCGCGGACAATGCGATGCAGGAAGACGATCTCGTCGTGCCACTCGCGGACGGCCACGTTGTAGTTGACCACGCCGGCCATGTACTGCTCAAGCTGCGTCAGCTCGTGATAGTGCGTGGCGAACAGGCAGCGGCAGCCGATGTGGTTTACGAGATGCTCGGCGATGGCCCAGGCCAGCGAGAGACCGTCGAAGGTGCTGGTGCCGCGGCCGAGTTCGTCGATGATCACCAGGCTGTGACGCGTGGCGTTGTTGAGGATGTTGGCCGCTTCGGTCATCTCGACCATGAAGGTGGACTGCCCGCGCGTGATCTCGTCGGCCGCGCCGATGCGGGCGAAGATGCGGTCGGCTGGGCCGAGGCGCATCCGCCCGGCCGGCACATAGCTGCCCGCCTGGGCCAGCAACACCAGCAGGGCCACCTGGCGGATGTAGGTGCTCTTGCCGGCCATGTTGGGGCCGGTGAGGATGGCGAGGATCTCTGATTTGGGGTTTGAACTATCGGATCTGAAATCTGAGACGCTCGATTTGAAATTTGAGATCTCAGATTTCACATTCGAGATTTCAGATTTCAAATTTGAGATTTCCGATTTGACATCTGAAATCTTTGATTTGAGATTTGAGGCCCGCGATCTGGGATCTGCGCTTTCAGATTCCGGCGTGCCAATTGCGGTTTGAGCAGGTTCGAGCGCCTCACCCCACAAGCCGGCCTCAAAACCGGCCTCACTCGCCCCTTGTCCTTCGCCCCTCGTCCCTCGTCCCTCGCCCCTCGTCCCCAAGAAACAGTCATTGGGCACGAACTTCTCGGCGAGCGTCTGTTCGAGTACCGGATGCCGGCCATCGACAATCTCCAAAACGGGTTCAGCGGCGATCTCCGGGCGGACGTAGCGGCGCTCATCGGCCAGCCAGGCCCAGCCGGCGACCACGTCGATCTCGGCCACGGCGAGGGCCAGGGCCTGAAGCGCGGGAATGCGCTCGGCCGCGTGGCGGCGGATACGCTCGAACAGATCGGCCTCCAGCAGGTTGGCCCGATCCTGGGCGGTGAGCACCTCGGTCTCGTGTTGCTTGAGCTCGTCGGTGATGTAGCGCTCCGCGTTCTTGATCGTCTGCTTGCGGACATAATCCGGCGGGACGCGGTCGCGGTGCGTATGGGTGATCTCGATGTAGTAACCGAAGACCTGGTTGAACCCCACCTTCAGCGAAGGGATACCGGTTCGCTGGATCTCGCGGGCCTGGAACTCGGCGAGCCACTGCCGGCCGTCGGTGTTGATGGAGCGCAGGCGGTCGAGTTCGGCGTCGAAGCCGGGGGCGATGATCCCGCCCTCGTTGATCGTCAGGGGGGCCTCTGGATGCAGGGCGGTGGTGAGAAAATCGCCCAGCTCGCGAAGGCCGCTCAGGGCAGTGCAACGCTCGCGGAGAAACCGGGGCAGCCCGTCATTTGCCTTCTGTCCCTCACCCCTCTCCCCTCGCCCCTCATTCTCCGTCCCTCGTCCCTCGTCCCTCGCCCCTCGCCCCTCATCCCAGAACCCTTCTGAAACCCGGAACCCTCGCGACATCAGCTCGCAGATCTCATCTACCATCAACAGTGCCCGCCCTAAGGCGAGCAGGTCGCGCGGCGTAGCCCGGTTCACGCCCAGGCGGGCGGTGATGCGCTCGATGTCGGCGAGTTGGCGAAGCTGGGCGCGCAGGATCTGGAGATTCGGCCGGTCGGCCAGCAGGGCGGCCACGGCGTCCTGACGCTCGATAATGGCCTCGGCCTTGCGCAGCGGAAGGGTGAGCCAGCGGCGCAGGCAGCGGGCCCCCATGGCCGTACAGGTGCGATCGACGGCCTCAACCAGCGAGCCGGCGGTGGTGCCGCCGCGAATTGTCTTTTCGATTTCCAGGGCCCGCCAGGTGGATTGGTCGATGGCCACATACTCGTCGGCCGTGCGCCGGGCCAGCCGGGTGATGTGCTGGAGCGAAGTCTTCTGCGTCTCGGTGAGATAGTCGATGATGGCCGCGGCGGCGCACAGCGAAGCATCCATCTCCTTGATGCCGAAGCCTTCCAGGGTGAGCACGCCGAAGTGTTTCCTGAGCCGGGCCTCGGCCTGGAACGTCTCAAACAGGTGGGCCGGCCGGCGGGTAATGAGCACGCCGGGAATCGGCGAGCCGGGGCCGCGCAGCAGGTTGGCCAGCCCGGCAAAGGGATCCTCTGCGTCGATGCGCGCTTCGGCCAGCAGCAGTTCGGCGGGTGCGAGCCGGGCCAGTTCGTCCAGCAGCTCGCGCTGCGTGGTGCGTTGCACCCAGAAGGCGCCGGTGGAGAGCTCGACAAAAGCCAGGCCGACCTCCTCGCCACGGCAGTGAGCGCAGGCGAGATAGTTGTCGGCGCGCTGCTGGAGCAGGTTGTCCTCGGTCAGCGTGCCGGGGGTCACGATGCGCACGATGTCGCGTTTCACCACGCCCTTGGCCTGGCGGGGATCTTCAAGCTGCTCACTGATGGCGACTTTGAAACCGGCGTGGACCAGCCGGGTCAGGTACGAGTCGAGGGCATGATAGGGGATGCCGGCCAGCGGGATAGGCGCGTCACCCTTGGAGCGGGTGGTCAACGTCAACCCCAGGACGCGGGCGGCAGTCTGGGCGTCCTCGTAGAAGAGTTCATAGAAATCGCCCATGCGGAAGAGCAACAGGGCGTCCGGCACCAGGGCCTTCTGCTCGACATACTGGCGCATGGCCGGCGTGAGGGCGTCCGCGGGCGTTTCACCGATCTGGTTGGGGCGATCTTTGGCCATAAAACGCGTCCAATGTACGGGAATCGCGCCCTGGGGGGAAGAGGGGGGAGTCGGCTCGCCGGAGGGGGCGAAAGTGCCGGGCGAGTCAGCTTTGCTGGTTCATAACCTTTTAACTGGCATTATCTTATGCGCTCCGCGGAGAGGTTTTTCCAAGGGCTGAGAGGCTTGCCAAATGCATGTGAGCGGACTATAACTACCAGCGGTTGACAACCGTTCAGATTCGGATAAACTATTGCGTTCCAGGAGAGGAGAAGTGCTCAGGGCGGGGCCTTCGGGCTCTGCCAGGGAGTGTCGCCATTTGAAGGCTATGAGGTATCGTAACCGATACAGGAGTCGGGCGACGTAGGCCGGTGAGCCAGGCGTGGTCGTGATGAGACCATCGGCGGCTGGGCCGGTGGTTTTTTTGTCGCTTTCCAAAAAGTAAATAGTGTTTGCGGGCTCGTAGCTCAGTTGGTTAGAGCGCGTCGCTGATAACGACGAGGTCAGAGGTTCGACTCCTCTCGGGCCCATAGAAGCAGTCAGCTTTCAGCGGTCAGTAGCCGGCTTCCGGCTGGCAGATGGCTGGAGTTGCCAGCTTCCGAGGAGTTTCGAGTTGGGTTCAGCCCTTGGCTTCGAGAGCTTCAAGCTGAAAGCTGAGTGCTGAAAGCTGAGAGCTTTTCGGGGCCGTAGCTCAACTGGGAGAGCGCGTGGTTTGCAACCACGAGGTTGACGGTTCGAGCCCGTTCGGCTCCAGTCCTGAGTGCCGGATCCGGCCGCGGAATGGCGGTGAAGATCGGATCCTTAAAAAACCTCCGGCTGAGGGGTTGACAAGGGAAATCGCGGCACTAGGATACCGGCCTTTCGGCTTGGAGCTTCAGCTCCGGAAGGGGCGGGAAACGGCCGAAACACGCGATCCGGAAAAGTCCCGGAAACGGGGTTGACAAGGCGGATTGTGGCCCTAAGATAACCGGCCTTTTCGATAGAGAAGTCGCCATCAGGCGGCGGGATCTCGTCGAAAAAAGATCCGCAATGGACCCCAAAAATGGGATTGACAACGCGGATCGAGAGGCTAAGATAACCAAGCTCTGGCGGAAAGCGGATTACGACGGTGTCGGCAAGGCAACTGGCCGGCGTTTCGGATCCGGAAGCCGTCAGAACCTTTAAGATCTTTGACAATTGAATACGTGGAATCGCATCCGGCGGCATCTGGCGCGTCCAGGTGTCGGGCGGATGACGAACGCAGGTAGAAAGGCAATCTCAACGAGGTTAAATCTCTTGAGCGTGCGAGGCTTGCGGGACGTAACTGCGTCACGCAAGAATCGGCACGAAGGCGTATCATTTGCGCCGAAGGTGCCTTGGTTTGCGAGGTGGCGGATTCGACGAGAGTCTGTCATCTGTGCGATCAAGTTACTAAGGGTGCATGGTGGATGCCTAGGCGTCGAGAGGCGAAGAAGGACGTGGTAGGCTGCGATAAGCTCCGGGGAGCTGTCAAACGAGCATTGATCCGGAGATTTCCGAATGGGGAAACCCGGCGTCACTCCGCAAGGAGATGGCGTCACGGCAGGCTGAATGCATAGGCCTGTGCGAGCAAACCCAGGGAACTGACACATCTCAGTACCTGGAGGAAAAGAAATCAACCGAGATTCCGTTAGTAGCGGCGAGCGAAAGCGGACCTAGCCCAAACCGGGTTTCGGCCCGGGGTTGCGGAAGCAGAGAGCGGTTACAAAGGCATTGTTAGCGGAAGTGCTTGGAAAGGCACACCACAGAGGGTGACAGTCCCGTACGCGACAACAACTGCCCCGCGTTACCATCTGCTCTCCAGAGTAGCACGGAGCTCGTGGAACTCCGTGTGAAGCCGGGGGGCCCACCCTCCAAGGCTAAATACTACTCGACGACCGATAGTGAACAAGTAAGGTGACTGAAAGGTGGAAAGAACCCCTACTAGGGGAGTTATAAGAACCTGAAACCGTGTACCTACAAGCGGTCGGAGCTCGATGTTCACCTTCGGGTGGACCGAGTGACGGCGTACCTTTTGCATAATGGACCGGCGAGTTATTCTCAGCGGCTTGGTTAAGCACTTCCGGTGCGGAGCCGTAGCGAAAGCGAGTCTGAAATGGGCGATATGTCGCTGGGGATAGACCCGAAACCAGGTGATCTACCCATGGACAGGTTGAAGTGCCCGTAAAAGGGTGCGGAGGACCGAAGCCGTGAACGTTGAAAAGTTCTGGCATGAGCTGTGGGGAGGAGTAAAAGTCTAATCAAACCTGGAGATATCTGGTTCTCCTCGAAATGTTTTTTGGAACAGCCTCGGGCCACTACGTCATGGGGGTAGAGCTACTGAATGAAACGCGGGAGCCACCAGCTTGCCGCCTTCAATCAAACTCCGAATACCATGACGACTATCCCGGGAGTGAGTCCACGAGGTCAATCTCCGTGGACGAAAGGGGAAAAACCCAGCTCGCCTGCTAAGGTCCCCAATTTACGCTCAGTGCATAAGGAAGTTTGGCTTCCGAGACATCGGGGATGTTGGCTTAGAAGCAGCCACCATTTAAAAAGTGCGTAACAGCTTACCCGACGAGAAACCAAGCGCCGATAATGATCGGGACTAAGCGTAAAACCGAAGCAGCGGATTCGTACGGCCTGCGGGCTTGTACGAGTGGTAGAGGAGCGTTGATCAGCAGATACGGGCCATACCGTAAGGAGTGGTGGCGGGCTGATCAAGTGATAATGCCGGTATGAGTAACGATAAACCGGGTGTAATTCCCGGTCGCCGTAAACCTAAGGTTTCCTGGGGAAGGGCAATCCGCCCAGGGTTAGCCGGATCCTAAGACCAGGCCGAAAGGCGTAGTCGATGGACAGCAGGTTAATATTCCTGCGCCGCGTCATGCGGTTGAACCATGCGTGCGTTTTTCCAAGCTGCAGCCCACCATGAGACGTGAGGGTTCCCGAGAGGGCACCAGGCGCTTTGTTCCTGGTAGTGCGGGGCGGAAGAACCGAGAAAAGCGTATGGGGACAAGTGGCGCGTCCGTACTAAAACTGACACAGGTAGGTGAGGCGAGTAGCCTCAGGCGCTCGAGAGAACCGTCCTTAAGGAACTAGGCAATTTTACCCCGTAACTTCGGGATAAGGGGTCCCTTTTCCGCTGCAGCAATGTTGCGGGCGAGGGCGCAGAAAATCGGCACTGGCGACTGTTTATCAAAAACACAGGTCTCTGCCAAGTCGCACAGACGACGTATAGAGACTGACGCCTGCTCGGTGCGGGAATGTTAAGGAAGCCGGTCAGGGGCAACCCGAAGCTGGCAACCGAAGCACCCGTAAACGGCGGCCCTAACTATGAGGGTCCTAAGGTAGCGAAATTCCTTGTCGGGTAAGTTCCGACGCGCATGAATGGCGTAACGACTGGTGCACTGTCTCAAGGACGGACTCGGTGAAATTGGAATCGTGGTGAAGATACCACGTACCCGCGGCAAGACGGAAAGACCCCGTGAACCTTTACTGTAGCCTGATATTGGCCACGAGTATCTCATGCGTAGGATAGGTGGGAGCCGATGAAGCCTTGGTTCCGGCCAGGGCAGAGGCAACGTTGAAATACCACCCTTGGGCTATTCGTATCCTAACCTTGACCCGTGAATCCGGGCAGGGGACAGTGTTAGGTGGGCAGTTTGACTGGGGCGGTCTCCTCCTAAAGCGTAACGGAGGAGCACTAAGGTCGGCTCAGCGCGGTTGGCAATCGCGCGTCGAGTGCAAGGGCATAAGCCGGCTTAACTGCGAGACCGACGGGTCGAGCAGATGCGAAAGCAGGTCCTAGTGATCCGGTGATCCCGTGTGGAAGGGTCATCGCTCAACGGATAAAAGGTACTCCGGGGATAACAGGCTGATCTCCCCCGAGCGTCCATAGCGGCGGGGAGGTTTGGCACCTCGATGTCGGCCCATCGCATCCTGGGGCTGAAGGCGGTCCCAAGGGTTTGGCTGTTCGCCAATTAAAGCGGTACGCGAGCTGGGTTCAGACCGGCGTGAGCCAGGTCGGTCCCTATCTGCCGTGGGCGTACGAGACTTGAGAGGATATCTTCCTAGTACGAGAGGATTGGAAGGTAGTGACCGCTGGTGTACCTGTTGTCCCGCTAGGGGCAGCGCAGGGTAGCTAAGTCGCGAAAGGATAATCGCTGAATGCATCTAAGCGAGAAGCCCCCCTCAAGATTAGGTCTCGGTTCCCGTAAGGGATGAAGGCCCGTGATAGACTATCACGTCGATAGGCCGGGAGTGTAAGGCGAGCAATCGCTTAAGCCGACCGGTACTAATGGCCAAAGGCTTGATCGCATGGATGATGAACTCTTACGAGTCGTCACCGTGGATCGAGGCACCGCACATAGCAAGAGGTTCAACCTCGAACGGGTTTCTACCCGCACTCCACGTATTCAATGTCAAAGCCAGCAAAACCGCCGGTCGCGAAAGCGATCGGCGGTTTTTTGTGCGCATTGCACAGCGCTTCCGCGATAGATAGACTAGGATTGGCCACATGGCCGTTGGCTGAGCCGACGCTGTACTATCTTCTCCCGGCGTCTCGTGGCGTCGCTGTTTCCTGGTGCATGGTTATGCCGTTTGCCTCTGTTGATGAACAATTGGCGGTTCTTACCCGCGGCTGCGAGCGGATTGACACCCTGGACGAGCTTCGCGGCAAACTCGAACGCTCCCGCGCGGCCAATGCGCCGCTGCGCATCAAGCTTGGCCTGGACCCCACGGCCCCGGACATTCACCTGGGCCACACCGTGGTTCTGCGGAAGATGCGGCAGTTTCAGGATCTGGGCCACAAGGCCGTGCTGATCATTGGCGACTATACCGCCATGATCGGCGATCCCTCCGGCCGCAGCAAAACCCGCCCGGTCCTCGCTCCGGAGCAGATTCGGCAGAACGCCCAGACCTACTTCGATCAGGCCGGCCACGTGTTGGACGTCTCCCCGGAGAAACTCGAGGTTCGATATAACAGCGAATGGCTCGGCACGTTGTCCTTCGCCGACGTCATCCGCCTGGCCGGACAGATGACCGTCGGACAGATGCTCAAACGCGAAGATTTTCGCAACCGGTTTGAGAAGGAAATTCCCATCGGCGTCCACGAGTTTCTTTATCCGCTGATGCAGGGCTACGACAGCGTGATGATCAAGGCCGACCTGGAACTGGGCGGCACCGATCAGACCTTCAACAATTTGGTCGGCCGTGACTTGCAGAAAGCGGCGGGCCAGGAGCCCCAGGTGGTCATGATCATGCCCATCCTGGTCGGCTTGGACGGCCAACAGAAGATGAGCAAGTCGCTGGGCAATTACGTGGGCGTAACCGACAGCCCGCACGACATGTTCGGTAAGCTCATGAGCGTGCCCGATGAGTGCGTGCTTAATTACCTGACCTTGCTGACCTCCATGCCCACTGATGAGATCCGGCAGGTGGTAGATCCCCGCCAGACCCACCCGATGGAGGCCAAGAAACGCCTGGCCCTTGAGGTGACTGCGGGTTTTCACGGGCTTGAATCCGCCCAACAGGCGCAACGCGAGTGGGAGGCCATCCACCAGAAAAAGGCGGCCACCGGGGAGATGGTGGTGCCGGCCGATACGCCGGTTGTTGAGCTGCCCCCGAACATCATCACCGATGGCCAGGTGCCGGCGATCAAGCTCGTCGTCAAGGCGGGCTTCGCCTCCAGCAACAGCGATGCCCGGCGGCTGATCGACGAGGGCGGGATCCGGCTGAACGGAGAGGCCGTCAAGGATCCGTTGGGTTCGGTCGCCGTCAAGGACGGTGATGTTCTGCAACGGGGCAAACGCAAGTTCGTGCGCCTGGCCGTGCGGTAGCCGCCAACCGCGCAGGTTGATCGGGCATGAAGAGCCCGCATAAACTGCTGCGATGAAACTTCCGCCGCTACATAACCCGCAGAAGTACGCCGGCCTGTACGTCTTCGACTTCGGCCAACACGCCTCCATCGGATACACGGCCGAGGAGATCCTGATTCTGCTGGAATCCGCGCGGTTTCCCGACGGGCGGGCCTATCGCATTTATCGCGCCTTGCCGGACGGAACCCTGGAACTGCAACCGGTAGGGCGGGAATCACTGGTGGGAGAGGACGGCCTGCTCTTCTACCGGCATCAGGTTCGCGATGCCCGGCGGGATTTCCACCAACTCGTGCAGCTTGCCGAGCACGAGCCGCCGCCGTGCCGGTTGAGCGTCGAGCTGGCCAAGATACACACCGCGGGGCCGGCCTACCTGTTGGCGTTGATCTATCCGGTCGCGGGGTCCGGGTTGGTTTCCGATTGGCTGAACCGGATCAAATTCGAGGGCGGTGATTTTGTGCGGGGTGGAGCGGCGGAGATGGCCTGCTACCAGGGCGCCCGCCCGATGGTGATCGAAAGCCGACAGTGGAGTGGTCCCGGGTTGTCCCGTCCGGCGGAGCAGGTCCTGGCTACCATCGATCTGGCCGTGCAGCGGTAAGCAGGGAATTTGCACCAGGTTTCCGTTTTACGCCGCTGGAGGTAGTATTGTCCCCGGGGCCGCCGCCTTGCCGGAGTGGGCCGGCGGCACGGGTATGAATTTCCTCGAGGAGCTGCACATGGCCAAAAAGTACGGATTTGGAATTGTCGGCGCGGGAATGATCGGTGCGTACCACGCAGAGGCCGTTCGGCAGCTTCCCAACGCGGAATTGAAGGCCGTCTGCGATACGGCGCCCGGGGCGGCGGAGAAGTTCGGGGAGAAGTGCGGTTGCCGGGGATACGGCAGCCTGGATGAGTTTCTCTCCCGCGACGACATCGACGTCATCACCGTGGCGACCCCCAGCGGCACGCATGCCGAAATCGCCATCGCCGCTGCCAAGCACGGCAAGCACTGCATTGCCGAGAAGCCGCTGGATATCACGTTGGAGCGCATCGACGCGGTCATCGAGGCCCACGAGAAGGCGGGCACCAAGCTGGGGGGCATCTTCAATTATCGGTACATGCCCACGGCCAAATTGTTCAAGCAGGCGGTCGAGCAGGGGCGATTCGGCAAGCTCACCTTCGGCTTGGCCTATGGTCCGTGGTGGCGCGACCAAGCCTATTACGATAAAGGCGGCTGGCGCGGCACCTGGCAGATAGACGGCGGTGGGGCGCTCATGAACCAGGGTATTCACACCATCGACCTGCTCCAGTGGCTCATGGGGCCGGTGAAGCGTGTTACGGCTTTCTGCAAGTGCCTCGCCCACGAGCGGATCGAGGTGGAAGACACGGCTACGGCCACGGTCGAGTTTGAGAACGGCGCGCTGGGCACCGTTGCCTGCACTACCAGCATGTGGCCGGGACATTTCCGCATGGTCGAGGTGTCCGGCACGAACGGCACCGCGGCCATGGCCGACCAGGAATTCTTCTTCTGGCAGTTCCGGGACGAGTCCCCGGTCGACCAGGAGATTCGCGAGAAGTATCTCAAATTCCCGGCCGTGTCGGTGGGGGCGTCAAACCCCTCCGCGGGCCTGACCGCTGACGGGCATCGGGAGAACTTTGCCGATTTCCTGAAAGCCGTTGACGAGGGGCGCCGGCCGCCCATCGACGGCATCGAGGCCCGCAAGGCGGTGCAGATCATCCTGGCCATCTACGAGTCAGCCAGGACCGGTCGGACGGTGGAGTTGAAATAGGCTTCCAGGCCGGGGCCGTAACCCGGCGTGCCGGCCGGGGCCGACCTGTGCCTGTTCAGCAGCGGGCATGCCTGCGTTGTGCCTCCAAGGCGGCAACTCCTATACTCAAGCTTGGGTGGAAGTTCCATCCAGACTGTAGTGATGATTCGTGGGCAGGCTTTGCCTGCCGGAACTTACCGAGATCCGCTTCGCGGATAGTGGCTGCGCTGGGGGCATATGGGCCGAACCTTCAACCAATTACGGGTGGTCACCTTTGAGAGCCGCTTTTCCGGCGAGATGAGCGGACTGGTGGAGCGGCTGGGCGGACAGGTGCGCCGCGCCCCCTCGATGCGCGAGGTTGTTGATCCGCACTGCCCGGAAGCCGACCAGTTTGCCGAAGAGCTCCTGGCTGGCCGGGTGGATATGGTCGTGTTTCTCACCGGGGTGGGCGCCCGAGCGCTGATGACCACCCTGGAGAAGACGCATCCGCGTGCGGCCCTGGTGGATGCACTACGGAAGGTTACCACGGTGACGCGCGGGCCCAAGGCGGTGGCGGCCCTGCGGGAATGGGGCGTGACGCCCACGCTGTCCGCCCCTGAGCCCAACACCTGGCGCGAGGTGGTGTCGGTCATCGATGCTGCCGGCCGGGCCAACGCCGAGAGTCCGGCACGCACGGCGGGGCTGAATGGCCGGCGGGTGGTCGTTCAGGAATACGGAGAATCGAACCCGGAACTGCTGGAGGCCCTGCGTGAGCGTGGGGCCGAGGTGAAGGCGATCCCCATTTATGCCTGGGCCTTGCCCGAGGACCTTGGTCCGCTGCAGGAGGCGATCCGGGCGATTGCGGCGGGCGAAGCCGACATTCTCCTGTTCACCAGTGCCCAGCAAGTCCGCAACGTGCTCCGGGTGGCCGGCGAGCTGGGTTTGGAGAATGAGTTTCGCGCGGCCCTGCGGCGAACGCTGATCGGCTCCATCGGCCCGACGTGCAGCGCAGCACTCCGGCAGCTTGGCATCGGCGTCGATTTTGAGCCCGACCGGGGCAAAATGGGGGACCTGGTACGCGGCATGGCCCGTTCGGCGGAGATGTTGTTGTGCCGCAAGCGGGCCTCGGATGCGTCCGGGGTGGACGTCAACACGGCTTCGCGGGTGGAACTGATCTGGCCGGCGGATCTCTGCGGCCATCGACTCGATCCGCTGCATGACAGCGCGTTCCTGCGGGCCTGCCGTCGCGAAAAGACGCCCTACACGCCGATCTGGATCATGCGCCAGGCCGGGCGGTATCTGCGTGAATATCGTGATTTGCGGGCCAAGGTCCCATTCCTTGAGATGTGCAAACGCCCGGAACTGGCCGCCGAGGTGACGTTGATGGCCGTTGATCGGCTCGGCGTGGATGCGGCCATCATCTTCGCGGACATCCTGCTGGTGGTCGAGCCGCTGGGGGTGGGCCTCGCTTTCAACGAGGGCGAGGGGCCGCAAATCCTCCGCCCGGTGCGCACGGGGAAGGACGTGGATGGCCTGAAAGAGGTGGATCCGGTCGCGTTGTCGTATGTCTTCGATGCGGTGCGGATGACCCGGCGGGCGCTACGGCCGGACGTGCCCTTGATCGGTTTTTGCGGCGCGCCGTTCACGGTGGCCAGCTACCTGATTGAAGGCGGGGCCAGTCGGCACTTCCAGAACACCAAGGCCCTCATGTATCGCGACCCGGGCGCCTGGCATGCGCTCATGGAGCGGCTGGTGCCGGCGTTGAGCGGTTATCTCAACGGGCAAATCGATGCCGGGGCCCAGGCGGTGCAGCTTTTCGACAGTTGGGTGGGCTGCCTGAGCGAAGAGGATTACCGCGAATTTGTTCTGCCGCATACCGACCGGCTGATCCACGCGATCAAGCCGGGCTCTCCGATCATCTATTTCGGCACCGACACGAGCACGCTGCTGGCCGCGATGCGCGACACGGGCGTGGACGTCATCGGGTTGGACTGGCGGGTGAGCCTGGGCCGGGCCTGGAATTACCTCGGATACGATGTGGCCGTGCAGGGTAATCTCGATCCGGTGGTGTTGTTCGCGACGCCTGCCGAGATCGAGCGGCGGGCCAAGCGCATCCTGGATGAAGCCGAAGGCCGGCCGGGGCACATCTTCAACCTCGGCCACGGCGTACTACCGAACACCCCGGTGGATCACGTGCTGGCGCTGGTGGATGTGGTGCATGAGTACTCGGCGCGGAAATGACTAATGTCTAATGGCCAATGTCTAATGAATGACCGAATGACGGAATGACTAATGACCAGGGCATGATCCCCGTCAGTGTTTAGACATTAGGGCTTAGGGCTTCATTAGACATTAGGATTTAGGCATTAGACATTGAAGGATTAGCAGGTGGGGCACACCATCGAATCTTCAACTTCGCGAAAACGTGTTGTTGTAGTCGGCGCCGGCATTGCCGGTTTGGCCGCGGCGCATCGCGTGGTGGAACTGGCTCAACGCGACGGGCTGCCCATTGATGTAACCCTGTTGGAAGGCCGCGAGCGGTTGGGCGGCAACATCGTCACCCACCGGCGCGACGGGTTTCTGATCGAGGGCGGGCCCGATTCATTCATTACGCAAAAGCCCTGGGGGCTGGCCCTGGTCAAACGGCTCGGGCTCGAAGGCGAACTGATTCCCACCAATCCGGCATGTCGGCGAACGTTCGTGGTGCGCAAAGGGCGGATGCATCCGGTGCCCGAGGGCTTCCTGCTGTTGGCCCCGACCCGCATCTGGCCCTTTGTGGTCAGCCGGTTGTTTTCCTGGCCGGCCAAGCTGCGCATGGGGCTGGAACTGTTCATCCCCCGGAAAGACCATGGCACCGATGGAGACGAGAGCCTCAGCTCCTTCGTCACTCGCCGGTTCGGGCGCGAGGCGCTGGAACGCGTGGCCCAGCCCCTGGTGAGCGGCATCTACACGGCGGATCCGACCGATCTCAGCCTGCGGGCCACCATGCCGCGTTTCCTGGATATGGAGACGCGGTATGGCAGCCTGATCAAGGCCATGCGCCGGGAGCGCAAGGCGGCTCAAGCCGCTCATCGCCCCTCCCCCTTAACGGGGGGAAAGCAGGGGGGCCAGACGCCCGCTCATTCGCAGGCCGGCACGCCGTCCGTCCCCCGGAAGGGTCCGGCCGACAGCGGAGCACGGTACAGCATGTTTGTGTCCTTTGCCCGCGGCATCGCTACGTTGACCGATGCCCTGGCGGCCCGCCTGCCGGCCGGATCGGTGCGGACCAGTGCCCCCGTATCGCGCGTCTCGCGGGAGAACGCCGGCTGGCGCGTGCAACTGGCGGACGGCTCGCACGAAAGCGCCGACGGGGTGATTCTGGCCTGCCCCGCGTACGCCTCGGCCGACATGCTGCGCGATGTGGATGGCGGTCTTGCCGATGAACTGGCGGCCATTCGCTACGCCTCTTCGGCCACCATGAGCCTGGCCTTTCGCCGCGAGCAGGTCTCCCATCCGCTGGACGGGTTCGGGTTCGTGGTGCCGGTGGTGGAGAGCCGGACGCTCATCGCGGCGACCTTCAGCAGCGTGAAGTTTGCCGGCCGGGCGCCGGACGGCTGGGTATTGATGCGGGCGTTCCTGGGCGGGGCTATGCAGGCCCACGTGTTCGAGATGGACGACGAGACGCTCCGTACGGCGGTGCTGCGCGACCTGGCGGAAATCGTCGGTGTGCGGGGAGAGCCGGCGTTTACGGAGCTGTATCGCTGGCCGAAATCCATGCCCCAGTATCCAGTCGGTCACCTGGATCGGGTGAAGCGGATCGAGGCCTGCCTCGTGAAGCTGCCCGGCCTGGCGGTGACGGGCAACGCCTTCGGCGGCGTGGGGATTCCCGATTGCGTGCATTCGGCGGAGACGGCCGCGGAGAAGATTGTGGCCGGCTTGCTGGCCCCGACGCCGCTCTCGACGAGCCCCTGATACGGTTTCCGTTGGAAACTTGGGTGGGTTCCTGCCTGGTTGTTGGTTGCCCCGTTGGTGATCGCTTGAATCTTCGAGCCCCCACCTCTGAAGAGGTGGGGCACCCGACGCAGAAGCAGGACATTGCCCCGAGCCGCATGGTCGCGTCAGGAGCCGGGGGTATCCAACTCCAGCGGTTGATCCTTCCGATAGACGGTGCCCTGCATGATCGCGATGACGGCGCCCGCCTCGTCCGTGATCCGAACCGTATAGGTGGCCAGCTTCCGTCCCCGAGAGACCTCCACCGCTTCGGCGGTCAGCGTTCCGGTACTGGCCGCGGCCAGAAATGACATGCTGGTGTTCACGCCCACCGCAACCGTTCCGTGCGAGTTCGAGGCCACCGCGAAAGCCATGTCCGCCAGCGTGAAAATGGCCCCGCCGTGGGCGATACCCAACCCGTTGTGCAGATCCTCGCGCAAGGGCATGCGCACGCGGGCATAGCCCGGCGCGATTTCCAGTACCTCAAGCCCAACCAGCCTGGCAAAACGATCGCGCTGGAAGTATCGATGCAAGGCCACGGAGTCCACAGGCGCATCGTTCATGCTATGCCCTCACGGTGAATGTCGAATGCCCCGAAATACCGAACCCAACGCTCTTGGCGGCCTTGTGCCCCGGTGCCGGGCCCTGTGACGGGCGTTGGCCGCCGTGTCCGCCGTCCCCGCCCGCTTGCCGCCGAGCCTGACTGCGCCGGGCCGTTTCCACACCTCAGCAGAAGAGGCCCCGAACCCGGCTCTACCGGCCCGCGGATCAGATGTTGCCTGGCCCATGAGCCGGTGTCGGTTCATGGCCCGGTTCGCTGTTGCCATTTTTTTCTGATCCCCAATTCGCCGAGCGGCAGGGGACCGCTCGCTAAATTAAACTTACGCAGTTGGTTGTCAACAATACGCTGACAATCCCGTCGGGTCTCTTCCCCATGGCCCTCTTCCAGGTGCTGGTGCATAGGGGTAAATACTACCAAAGTGGCCGTTTCGACCCCAAAAAAGCGAGAAAAAACGGCTCCTTTCAGAACTATGACGGAAAGTCGCCGTATCATAGTTACGAGGACGTTAAGCGGACGACACGATTGACAACGACCTCGGGACAGTGACCTCCTAACGATTCCCTCTTCCCGCGTCAACGCCGGGGTAAGGCCACCCAAGGTCTTATCCCGGCGATTTTTTTGCGCGCAGCGTTCAGCCTCAGGCTGCCCTCCGGCTGACTGCTGAAAGCTGACCGCTGAAAGCCGATCGCTTGCTTACGAGAGATAATCCTGGATGGCCCGGACAGACCAGTCGCCCCAGCGGAGGGCCCGAATAGCCCGAGCGGCGGCCCGGGCGCCGGTGATGGTGGTCACCAGTGGGATGTGGTGCATGATCGCCGCCGAGCGGATGCGGCTCTCCGTGGCCGAGCTGCCGAAAAACACCGGCGTGTTGATCAGCAGGTCTACCTGACCCTTATTGATCATGTCGATGAGGTAGGGGCCGTTCGGGTCCTGAATCTTGGAGACCGGCTCGGCCGGTATGCCGGCGGCCAGCAGGGCTTCGCGGGTTCGGCGGGTGGAGATGATCTTAAAGCCCATCCTCACGAACTCGCGGGCGACCGGGATGATCAGCGGTTTGTCGTGGTCGTTCACGCTGATCAGGACCGTCCCCTTGGTGGGCAGGCTGCTGCCGGCGGCCATCTGGGACTTGGCGAACGCGATGGCGAAGTTCGAGTCGATCCCCATCACCTCGCCCGTGCTGCGCATCTCCGGACCCAGGACGGCGTCCACGCCGGGGAACTTGTTGAATGGGAAGACCGCTTCTTTCACCGAGATGTGCTGCGGCCAGGGCACTTCGGTCAGGCCGTAGGCGGCGAAGGTTTCATCCAGCGACCGCCCCAGCATGATCTCCGTGGCCAGCTTGGCCCAGGGCACGCCGGTGGCTTTGCTGACGAAGGGGATGGTGCGCGAGGCCCGCGGGTTCACCTCCAGCACGTAGACCACGTCATTCTTGACTGCGTATTGGATGTTCATAAGCCCGCAAACGCCGAGCCGTTTGGCCAGCAGTTCCGTCTGGTGCACGATGTCATCCACCACGGCCCGCGACAGCGAGTAGGGGGGCAGGGCGCAGGCGCTGTCGCCCGAGTGGATGCCGGCCTCTTCGATATGCTCCATCACGCCGCAGACCGCCGCTTTGGTCCCGTCACAGATGCAGTCCACGTCCACCTCGATGGCCTCGGAGAGAAAGTGGTCGATCAGGATGGGGTTGGCATCGCTGCTGGCCGCCGTGCGGTCGGTGGCCTGGAGGGCCTTCTCCATGTAGCGAACCAGGTCCTCCTCCAGATGGCACTTCTCCATGGCCCGCCCACCCAGCACGTACGACGGCCGGACCAGCACCGGATAGCCGATCTGGCGGGCGACCTGGACCGCCTCATCCAGGCTGAACGCGATCCCGTTCTCCGGCTGGCGCAGGCCCAGTTCATGCAGAACCTTGGCGAACTCTTCGCGGTCCTCGGCCAGGTGGATGCTCTCCGGCGAGGTGCCGATGATAGGCACGCCGGCCGCCTTGAGCCCCCTTGCGAGGTTCAGCGGCGTCTGCCCGCCGAACTGGACGATGACGCCGTGAAGCAGCCCGCGATGTTCAAGCCCGCCCAGCGGCTTGCCGCCGTTGAGCCGCTCGCAGATGTTGAGCACGTCCTCGTGGGTCAGCGGCTCGAAGAAGAGCAGATCGCTGGTGTCGTAGTCAGTGGAGACGGTCTCCGGGTTGGAGTTGATCATCACGGCCTCAAAGCCCATCTTCCGGGCGGCCATGACGGCATGTACGCAGCAGTAATCGAATTCGATGCCCTGGCCGATACGGTTGGGCCCGCCGCCGAGGATGATGACCTTGGGCTTGTCGCTGACGCGGATTTCGTCGTCGGGCTGCTGCTCGACGCACGGCAGCCGGGAGGCTTCGGTCGAGCCGCCGGGGTTGGAGGTGGAGACGTCCACATCGGATACGCGCGCGGGCGGGTTCTCGTAGGTGGAATAGTAGTAGGGCGTGACCGCCTCGAATTCGGCGGCGCAGGTGTCCACCAGCTTGTAGACCGGCACGATGCCCTCATTCAGCAGAAAGCCCCTCACCTGATCGGCCGGGACGCCGAAAACGTGCGAAAGCTGCACGTTCGAATAACCCAGCCTCTTGGACTGCTCCAACAACAGCTTCAGCTTGATGTATACGGCGTGGCAGCCTTTTTCTTTTGCCAATGGCTCCAGACTGCCGGCCAGTTGCTGCTTACGTTCGGCTCCGAGCCGATCCAGCCGCCCGCGTTCCTCCGCCGCCAGTCTGAAACACTCCTTCACCTCGCCGCCGTTCTCTTCCGCAAGCGCGATCAGTCTGTCCTCGAATTCCACCAGCTCCCGGATGTTCTCCAGGAACCACGGATCGATCTGGCTGAGCTCGTGAATCTGATCCACGGTCCAGCCCATTTTGAAGGCGTACCGGATGTAATAGAGCCGTCCCTGGGCGGGGCGGGAGAGCTTGTCGCGCAGGATCGCCTCGGGGATGGGCCACTTTTTGGCGTGCGATTCCCTGGTATCCGCCGGGGGCTCGCCATGACGCCGGCCGAGAATGCGTCCGGGCGCGGCCATGCCGAACCCTGTATCCTGGGGATACATCGGTGAGACACCCGCCCCCCCGGATCCTGAACCGTGAACCCTGAACCCTGAACTCTGAGAAACGCCCGCCCCTCCGGACTCGCGCAGGGCCTTGAGCCACTTGTCGTTCCTGTCCAGCCCCAGGCCGAAGCGCTTGATCTCCATGGAGCGGATGCCCTTCTGGAGCGACTCCTTGAACGTCCGCCCGATGGACATGGCCTCGCCGACGCTCTTCATCTGCGTGGTCAGCGTCTCATCGGCCTCGGGGAACTTCTCGAATGTCCACCGCGGGATTTTGGTTACCACGTAGTCGATGGTCGGCTCGAAGCTGGCCGGGGTCTTTTTGGTGATGTCATTGGGAATCTCGTCCAGCGTGTACCCGATGGCCAGTTTGGCGGCGATCTTGGCAATCGGGTAGCCGGTGGCCTTGCTGGCCAGGGCCGAGCTGCGCGATACGCGCGGGTTCATTTCGATCACGATCATCCGCCCGGTCTTGGGGTGGATGGCGAACTGGATGTTCGATCCCCCGGTGTCCACGCCGATCTCGCGGATGACCTTGATGGCTGCGTCGCGCATCAACTGGTATTCCTTGTCGGTCAGCGTCTGGGCCGGGGCCACGGTGATGGAATCCCCCGTATGCACGCCCATCGGGTCGAAGTTTTCGATGGAGCAGATGATGACCACGTTGTCCGCCCGGTCGCGCATCACCTCCAACTCGTACTCTTTCCAGCCCAGGCAGCTCTCCTCGATGAGGATCTCGCTGACCGGCGAATATTCGAGCCCCCTCTTGGCGATGGTCTCGAACTCCCGCATGGTGAACGCAAATCCACCGCCGGTGCCGCCCAGGGTATAGGCTGGGCGAATGGCCGCCGGCAGCCCGACTTCCTCAATGATCCGCCGGGCTTCTTCCCAGGAGTGGGCCACCCCCGACCGCGGCACGTCCAGGCCGATCCGGAGCATCGCGTTCTTGAATTCGGTTCGATCCTCGGCCTTGTGAATGGCGTCCCGGCTGGCCCCGATGAGCTTGCAGCCGTGCTTGTCCAGGATGCCCAGGTCGGCGGTCTGGACGGCCGTGTTCAGCCCCGTCTGCCCGCCGATGGTGGGCAGGATGGCGTCCACCGGCGTGCCGCGCTGCCGTTCCAGGGTGAGGATTTTGTCAATGGTCTGGGGGCTGATAGGCTCGATGTAGGTCCGCTCAGCCATCTCCGGATCGGTCATGATCGTGGCCGGATTGCTGTTGAGCAGCACCACCCGGATCCCCTCCTCGCGCAGGGCCTTGCAGGCCTGCGTGCCCGAGTAGTCGAATTCGCACGCCTGGCCGATGACGATGGGACCGGAACCGATGATCAGAACGCACTTCAGATCGTCGCGTTTGGGCATCTAGTCTCACTTTATATGGAGACCGCCCGCACCCCCTGGGGCCGGGCGGTCCTGATACAGGCTATAAGAGATTAAGCGAAGCGGAGCGAAATTTCGACTGCCGGTGTTCTTAAACGGATTTATCCGCTGTTCCGGCGGCCGCAAGTGCTTTCTGGTCCTGGGCCGGCTCGTCCTCCGGCAACGGCTTGTCCTTGGTTTCCGGAGCCCAGATCAGGGCGATCAGGCCGAGCAGGTAAACCGACGCCATGACGATCGCCCCGGCCCGGAACGGGCTGGCGAACTTCATGTTGCGGAAGAGGGCGTCGATCTGCGTGCTGGCCAGGATGATGATGACCGTGAAAACGCGGGCCGAGTTATAGCACAGGCCGGTGCCCGTGGACCGCAGCCGGGCTGGGAAGATCTCCGGGAAGTAAATGGCGTACCCGCCGAAGATGGCCAGGGTGGCGAACCCCACCATGGGCGTCATGAAGTAGGCCTCGGTGGCCGACGACAGCCGCCAGAAGACCAGTACTACCACTACGTACCCGATCAGCAGCGAGAAGGCGAAGCTGATCTTCCGGCCCAGGCGGGTGGCCAGCACGGTGAACGCGAACATGCCGAAGAACGCGCCCACGTCCTGAAGCAGCGTGGCCATGGCTTTGACCTGTCCGACTCGCTTCGCCGGTTCGCCCTTCAGGGCCTCATTGATCAGCTCAGGCGTCCAGAAACCCACGCCCCAGAGGCCGACCACGCCGGCCACCGCGAAGGTCACGCCCACCAGCAGATTGCGCCGCCAGGTCGGGTGCCTGAGCATGCTTCCGATGTTGCCCATCTCGTGGCTCTGGCCGGTTTCCTTGGCTGCGGCTCGGGCCTTCAGCCAGGCCTCCGGCTCGCGGATCGTCCGAATGATGAACACGACCAGGAAGGCCGGCACCACGCCCCAGAAGAACAGCAGACGCCACCCCGAGATGTCATAGCCGAGAATATGCAGGGTCGTGTCCGGAACCACCAGGAAACGCGCGACGGCCGAACCGGTAATGTTCCCGATGGCCGAGAGCGCCTGGAACATGCCCAGGGCAAATGCTCGTGAGTGGGTCGGCAGCGTCTCGGCGATGAGCGTGGCCGCCGTGGCGAACGCGCCGCCGATCCCGCAGCCCATGATGAAGCGGTAGATGCAGAAGTCGTACCAGTGAACCGCCAGGCCCGAGAGCCCGGTGAAGCACGAGTAGACCAGGATCGAGATTGAGAGCGTCTTGACCCGCCCCCAGCGATCGCCCATGATCCCGAAGAACAGCCCTCCAACCGCCCAGCCCATGATCATCACCGCGGTGACATATTTCCCGTAGCGGATGACGTCCGGGTGCGTGGCGGCCAGGTCCTGCAGCTCAGAAAGGGCCGGCTGGCGGCAGAGCACAAATATGCGCTGGTCCATGGTGTCAAACAGCCAGGCCAGGGACCCGACGATCAGTACCCACCAGTGATAGCGGGTCATGCCGTCGTACCAGTGCCGTGGCTGCTCGGGTTCTAACGTCAAAGGGGCATTCGGTTCTGCCATCAATCCGCCCTCGCAAAGATGTTCAACTTTCCAATCGGCGCAGGCTCGCATGGTAAGGCATGAGCGCCCCGGATTCCACCCATCCGCATTCCATGGGCCTGGGTGTCACGGCTTTTGAGCCGTGCAGCCCGCGTGTGTGCCGCGGCTCCGAAGTCGCAGAATCCCCGTGCGCTGCCGCGCTCAATGGGGGATTCCGTATTCCCCGGCCTGGATGGACGCCGAAGTGGGGGGGCGATTGCCCTCAGAACTTGGCTTCAGGCGGCGCCGGCGAGCCTTTTCTGACTCTCGCTTTTCGCGGCAGAGGCGGCACCTGGGCGATATTCAAAACGTAATACGTGACTGGAATTCCCAGCAACATGCCCCAGACGCCGAACAATTTGTGCCCCACCAGCAGAATGATCAGCACGATCACCGGGTTGAGATGAAATCGGGCCGCGTAGATCCGCGGATTGAAAACGTACGCTTCCAGCAGATGGACGACCGTGATCAGCACCACCGCCAGTACCGCGCGCTGCCAGCCGTAATCGTTGAACGCGATCAGCACGATCGGCACGGACGAAATCCACACCCCCAGCACCGGGATCAGGCCGAAAATGAACACAATGGTGGTCAGCAGCAGCAGCGGCTTGATCCCCAGAAGCACCAGGCCGACGGCCGTGATCACCGTGTTCAGCGCCGCGACCATTAATTGGCACTGAAAAGCGGTTCCAACCACCTCTGAGAAATTGACCACGCTCCGCGAGGCCTCGTGAAAGAACCGTCCCACGGGGCTCTGTTGCCAGACCCGCAGCTCACGCCGCACCTTGTCGAAATCCAGCACGATCAGGAAGGAGAGCACGATCGCCAGCAGGAAGGAGAAGGTCCCCTCGGCCACCCCCACGGCAAAGTCTCTCAGCAGGCGGCCCAGGTTTTCGTTGCGACCCCGGCCCGGCTTCTCGGGAAGAAAGCTGAACAGCAGCTCCTCGATCTTGTCGATGATCGCCTCATTCGTAATGGGCTTGACGGTGGGTTGGGTCGCCAGCCCGGTCGTCGGGATGGCTTCGGCCGTGGCAGGGGACAGGCCGCCGATCGTCACCGGGTCGTCGGTCTGCAGGTACTTGGCCAATACCGGTTCCAGCCCGCGCTCCGCGGCCGCCTGGCGGATCTCTTCCGCCAGGCCCTCCAGCTTGTCCGGCAACTGCACCGAGAATTCCCGCCCCTCATCGACCAGTTTGGGAATGGCCGTGACCATCAGCAGGACCAGCAGCGAGAGCAGGATCCCGTACGGCACCACCACCGCCGCCCAGTACGGCGCCCGGGTGGCGTAGGTCACGAACCGGGCCACCTTCCGCATCACGAACGCGAAGATGAAGGTCATGAACATCAACGCGAAGAAATCGCGGAGCAGGTACAGGATCGCGAAAAAGGCGATCCACATCAGCACGCGGCGGTTGAGGTTGTAAAAGCGTTGAAGATCGAGTTCCACAGCCGAGTTCTCTCCGGTCTAGACCGGCAAATAATACCTTAAACCGCCGAAACGCCAAGGACGCCAAGAGGGAGAGCTTGGCGTCCCTGGCGTCTCGGCGGTTGAATCAGGAGGGTCAGGCGTGCTCCCGCGGGCGGTTTTTCTCGTCCACATGGATGACCTTGGGGTGGTACCGCCGGGCCTCGCCGTCCTCCAGATCGCAATAGGCGATAATGATAACGGGATCCCCCGGCGCCCCCATCCGCGCGGCCGCCCCGTTCAGTGAGATCGTCCCCGAGCCGGCCGGTGCCGTGATCGCGTACGTGATCAGGCGGTCTCCCGTGTTGATGTTCAGCACGTGAACCTGCTCTCCAGGCAGGATGTCGGCCAGTTCCAACAGGTTCTGATCAATCGCAATGCTCCCCTCGTAGTGCAGCTCAGTCGCCGTCAGCACCGCCCGGTGGATCTTCGATTTCAACATGTAGCGTCGCACGATTTGACTACCTCAATACAAACCCGACCAGATCGGCCGTCAGAACCGGCCGTATTATAGCCCGCTACCCGGCCACTGCCGAGTTCATTAGGGGGCGGTTCAATTCCAGTAAGAATGTTGTTCAATTCCAATTAAGGGGCGCCATTCAGGCGAACAAGGGCCGCTTCGAGATGGGCGCACAGTCTCAATGCCCGCCATTTCGGGGGGCTGTCGTTTCAGTGCCTGCGTTCCAAGGGACCGCCGTCTCCCTGCCCGCCAATCCAGGGTGCAGTCGTCTCCCGGCCCGCCAATCCAAGGTGCCGTCGTCTCATACCCACCATTCCGGGGTACTGTCGTATCGGCCGCCTTTGCAGGGGCCGCTTGTCTGCTTCCCCGGCCGTACAAGCAGAAGATTTGCCAGTGACGGTCCACCCGGCGACGGCCCACCTGTCTTTCCGCTCCCCCTCCACCTGCCTCCCAGCTCCACCTGTCCTCACATCTCTCCTTCCCCTCAGCTCCACCTGCCCCCTCTGCGATCCGCATTCTCCCCATTTCCTCCCTTTTCCCCATTTCTCACTTTGCCCCCTTGCCACTTTCTCACTTTCCCACCTTCTCACCCTTCCCCGCTATCCCCCGCCCCAACCCATCGCCTCTATAATCTTGACATCACTGCCGGGAGAGCCCATGCTCCAAGCCATGAACGAATCGCAGGTTGCAGCGCAGATCGACCTTTCCGTCCGCCTTGGCCGGCTGACCCTCAAGAACCCGGTTCTGACCGTCTCCGGCACGTGCGGCTACGGCGACGAGTACGCCCCCTTCATGGACCTCCGCCGACTGGGGGCTTTCACCACCAAGAGCGTCACCGTCAAGGAACGCAAAGGCAACGCTCCCCAGCGGATCGTCGAAACCGCCGGCGGGATGCTCAATGCCATCGGCCTGGCCAACGTCGGCCTCGACCGCTTCGTGGCCGAAAAGCTCCCCGTCCTGTCCCGCCTGGGGGTGCCGGCCATCGTGAACGTCGCCGGCCACAGCATCGACGATTACCTGGCCGTCTGTGCCCGCCTCGACCCGCTGGATGCCGTCGCCGGCCTTGAACTCAACGTGAGCTGCCCCAACGTCTGCGACGGCCTCATCTTCGGCACCGACCCCAAGGCTCTCGCCGAGCTGGTCAAGCAGGTCCGCGCCGTGGTCAAACGCGCCGTGCTGATCGTGAAGCTCTCGCCCAATGTCACCGACATTACGGCCACGGCCCGGTCGGCCGTCGATTCCGGCGCCGACTGCCTCTCGATGATCAACACCTTCGTCGGCATGGCCATCAACGTCGAGCGTCAGGAGCCCGTGCTGGCCAACCTCACCGGCGGCCTGAGCGGACCGGCCATCAAGCCCCTGGCCCTCAATCTCGTCTACAAGGTTTATCAGGCGGTGGCCAAACCCGCCGGTATCCCCATCATCGGCATGGGCGGCATCCAGAACTGGCGCGACGCGGTGGAGTTCCTTCTGGCCGGCGCCACCGCCGTCGGCATCGGCACGGCCCTGTTCATCGATCCCACCACGCCGCTGCGCGTCCTTGCCGGCCTGGAGGACTACCTCCGCCGCCACAACCTCAAGAGTGTCCGCGAGCTCACCGGCCGCCTCCGTCCCAATCGGAACGAACCCCCGGCGGGGTGAGGGGGAGATGGAGCGATGGAGAGATGGAGAGTAGGGGAGAGAGCTCGGGTAGGGGGCTGTCCACTAGGTTTACAACCGTAGTCACCCATAATCTGGCCGACACTCTGCTTCAACGGAGTGCAGAGGCAGTCGCTTCAGGTGGAGCCAAACGCAACCTGTGGAAAGCGGTATCTCTCCCCCAGTTGCCGCCCCGGCGGGAGCGGGGCGAGAGGGGCCTTTTGTGGTACAATATGGGGTATGGAGGTGCCCCAGTGGCGACAAGAAACATAACGCTCAAGGGCAAAGTCCACGGCCATATCATCGAGCTGGACCAGAACCCCGGTATACCGGACGGTCAGGAAGTGACCGTCACGGTGCAGTCGCCCGCTCAGCCGGACCAGAAGCTCCCGCCGGGTGAAGGCCTGCGGCGGTCCGCGGGCGCATGGGCCGACGACATAGAAGGATTGGACGCATACCTTGAATGGAATCGCCAACAGCGGAAGCGCTCACGGCAGGAGCTTGAGCCATGAGCTTCCTACTGGACACAGACATTTGCTCCGCTCACCTTAAGCATGGTGGCAAGATCAGCAGCCGCTTTCTCCAATACACGGGCAGATTGCATATCTCAACGATAACACTTGGCGAACTCTATGCATGGGCGTTGCGAGCCAGTGCACCCCCTAAACGACTGCAAGGTTTGCGGGAGATGCTGAATGATGTAAACGTGCTGGATGTCACGGCGGAAGTCGCGGACAGGTATGGCCACGTGCAGGCCGAACTGCTTGATGCTGGGAGACCCGCGCCCGGCATGGACCTTCATGATCGCCGCGACGGCACTTGTCCACGACCTGACGCTCGTCACCCACAATACGCAGGATTTCGCCGATATCCCCGGTTTGCATGTCGTGGATTGGCTGAGCCCTTAACACGCGGAGGAGGGGAGAAGCCCATGTGGGGCACAACGCCGTCTTGTTACTGGCCATTCCTATAGCCACCGGGCTCATTTGCCGGCTGGCTCTCAGTCTATTCCTTCTCAAGAATAATCATGTGCTGCCAGGGTGGCGTTTTTACCGTCTCCATGAGCCGGAGCTCGAATGACTTCATCTCCTTGAGCACCTGCTGCGGATCTGTGGCAAGTCAATAACGCAAGCCCCCGGGCAGGGGCGCACGGCGCTCACACGGCGGGGAGGGAACGGACCGTCGGACACCGTGGGCGAGTGATTATCTCTTCTCTTGGCTGTTGCCCTTGGGGATATCCCCGTTTTGTGCCGACTAAGGCGGGCAGGATGCCCGCCCCCCAGGAGAGCTGTCCGCCGCAGTGGGCCTTTTCAGTGCTTCCGTGGCGAGCGCCCCGGTTCAACGCCCCGGCGCATTGCGTCCCGACTGGTCCCGCAGGGCCCTCACCTGATCCAGCAGACGCTCGCCCGACCGGCTGACCTGCCAGACCGTCACGTAATCGTAATTCCGGCCGCCGACCGCGCCGATCCGCCCCAGGCATACCAGGCTCGATTCCTGCGACAATTCCCCGTCGAACCGGATGCTCCCGGTCAGTGTTTTCCCGCCGGCCGCGCGGTCCACCTGGCTGTCGTCGATCTCGGCGGTCGCCCGGCAGGTCACGGTCAGCATCGCCCCCTCGGTCAGACCGTGGGCCTGAAGGTCGCCCTCACCCCGGCACTGCACGCGCACCTGCCGTTCCCGCTTGGGTTGCCCCTCGCGCGAGATGTTGACCACGATCGTGCCCTCGCTCTTCCAGGTGTCGCCGGCCAGACGCAGCCCGGAGTGCCCGCGGACCTCGCTCTGGCGGATGCCGCCCACGTGCAACACGCGATTCTCACCGGCCGCCGCCGACAGAAGGCGCATCAACTCCTCGTTCGGGCAGCTCCGCCCGGTGAATCCTTCCGTGGTGATCTGCTGGTTCGGCAGCGCCGCCAGTTTGCACCCGGTCTCCTCGTCCACCACCGCGCACCAGCGCACGAGTGTGAACGCCGGCGGCGCCTCCACCACCCGCGGCGGATCCTTCTTCTTCGAGCACCCGGCTGCAACAACCAGCGCGAGGCTTGCCGCCAGCACGGGCCGAACAAGGCTGCCGCTCAGAGAGTTGAAAACCGAAAACCGAGGATTGAAAACTCGCGGGCAACCCCCGCGTCGCACTTGCGAGGAGATCGGCGTCATGGACATATCCCTTCCTTGGGTTAAGGCCCTTCCCTGGTCTGATGACTCATTCCATGTTACTTCCCGCCACGAGTCTGCTCAACTGTCGCACTCGACTCACCCTGCCCGTGGGGCCGCGACAACCTCGGCGGAGCGAAGAAGAACCAATTCTGAGCCCGAAGCGCATGAGCCCGAAGCGCAAGCAAGGGCTGGCGCTGCCCACTCAGTATTCCCTCGCTTGCGCTTCGGGCTCAATCGCTTCCGCTTCGGCATTCCCTTGCTCGCGCTTCGGGCTCAATCGCTTGCGCTTCAGCAGTCCCTCGCTCGCACTTTGGCACTCCCTCGCTTGCGCTTCGGGCTCAATGGGCTGCCGGCGGAAGGCGAATCCTCGCCGGCCTCAGCTTCGTTTACCCGAAGACGGCTCCGAAGCTGCCACCGCCACCGGGAAAGCCCCGCTGACGAAAGCCTCTTCCTCGGCCGGGACCCCGCCCTCCGGCGGTATTTGCGAGGCCGGCGGCAGGTTCCGGTACCAGAACCAGTACAGCCCGCCCATGCACACCAGGAAGATCACCAACGTCACCCGGAACGCCGACCAGTTGCGAATCACCGCCTGCATGGGCAGCAAGAACAGGCAAACCTGCCAGCCCAGGGCGAAGGGCGTGGAGATCACGTCGTAGAAGTTCTCGCGGTCCGTCTTGCGCCGCTGTTCGGGTGAGAGCGTATGCCGCAACGGGCCCCATAGCCCGAACGGCCGGGTCGTCCGGTAGAAGTGCGTCAGCGTCTTCAGATCGGTGGGTGCATCCAGGTAGGTGCCGGCGATGTTCGCCACCAGGGTGATCGAGATCATGGCCAAGAACTGGAAGATCTCGTTCTTGAGCAGTTGAATGTCGGGGAACAGAATCATCCCGAACCACAGCACGGCCGCCCCTGCCAGCCCCACCAGCGTGCCCACCACCGTGCCGGCCGCGTTATACCGCCACCAGTACAGCCGCAGGAGGCGGGGAATCACCAGCCCGGTCCCCAGCCCCATGATGATCCAGCCCCAGATCATGTTGATGTTGGTCGTCTTGGCGGCCATGGCGAAACTGATCAGCGAGAGCACCGCGCCAAACGCATAGCTGGCCCAGATCAATTCCCGCGTGCCCGCCCGTGGGCGCAGATACGCCTGGTAAATGTCGCGGGTGAACAGCGCGGTGGACATGTTCACCTGCGGGGTGAATGTAGACATGGCCGCCGCCAGCAGGGCCACCACGAACAATCCGCGCAGCCCCTCCGGAATGCTGAACAGGATGACCGCCGGCAGAACACGCTCGGGATTGACCGTACCCTCATAGCTGACCAGTTGGATACGCGTCTGCCAGTCCTCGGTCAGCAGTTGCGGCGATCGGAGCTGCTCGATGAGCCGCGGATAGTGTTTCTGTCGAATGGTGATATCAGCCAGGACGTCCTCCCATGTGTCCTTGGGGATGTTCTTGCCAAACCGCTGCTCGACTTCCGGCGACTGCTTGATGAGTGCGGTGGTCTGGGCCAGGATCTCGCGGTCCGAATAGAATTTGTCCACCAGGAACAACCCCATGACCGCAAAACCGATCATCATCGGCCAGCGGAACACCATGAGGCTGGCCCAGAACAGGCTGAGCAGACCGCAATCGCGCTCGTTGCGGGCGGCGAAGTACTTGGGGTCGTAGCCCCAGCCCATGCCGTCCAGAATCGTCTTGAGCAGGTAGAACATCATGAACATGGTCAGCGACTGGTACACCTCGTAGCCCCTGGGCATGGGCGTATGCCAGTGCGGCGCACTGCTGGTCCAGTTCTCTGCGCCCGTGACCCGGTTGGCCAGCACGGCGAGGTCCTCGGGCGAGGCCCCGACCTGGACGACGGCCATCGTGGTCACGATGATCACCGCCGCCACGATGATGAAGCACTGGAATACGTCCGTGTATACCACGCCGTAGAAGCCTGACATCATGCTGTAGATGATGGTCAGCCCGACCATGATGGCCGCGCACCACAGCGGCGGAAAGGGCATGAACATGGACAGGAAGAGACCCGCCCCCTTGATCAGGTAGGCCAGCATGCCGAGGTTGAAAACGATGTTGGCGACGGCCACGATTACCCGTGACCCCTGGGCCCAGCTTCCGGTGCCGAAGCGGTAGATGTTCCATTCGGCCATGGTCATGCAGTTGGACCGCCGATGCCACTTGCCCACCCACAACATGCCGAAGGCCAGGACCAGCACCGCGCCCCCGCGAAACTCGATGAACAGCCCGCGCGGCCCCAGCATGTACAGGAACGAGACGATCACCATCGTCCCGGTCATGTCCAGAAAATTGCCCATCCCGGAAATGCCCAGCGCCCACCAGGGAAGCGACTTGCCCCCCAGGAAGTAATCTTCCATGCTTCTCGATGCCAGCCGCTGGAAGTAGATGCCCATGCCCAGCAGAATCAGGAAGTAAAGCGAGATGACGCTGTAGTCCAACAGGTTCAGATAACGCACCAGGGGCTCCTGTCGATGAGAGGCCGTGTCCTGAGAGGCGGCGCACACGAAGGGATGGTTCCCCGCCTCCAACTACCGGCCCAAGGATACCCGATGGCCATTTACATGCAAAGTGGAATGAAGGCTCTCTGCCGGGGGTGGGAAATGCCAGGACGACGGATCGCCGAAGGCTGACGACTCAATTCATCGATTCCCGCGGCCGGCCGTCATCATCGTGGCGGTTTCGCCGCAGGTTTCGCTTCTCCAGCAGCACGCGCAGCTCGTTGAGCAGCGTGCCCGTCCGCCGGAAAACGTCCATCTCCTCGAGGATGTGCTGGCGGATTTCCACCGCGTCCAGGGGCAGCAGGTCCGCCGCCAGCCGGTCCGTCAGGTCACCCAGCGGGACGTCGCTGGCGATCATCTCCCGGCAGTCCTTGATGTGGGGCAGATCGTCGAAGACCGGAGCCGAGACCACCTTCTGGAGCAGATTGCGGGCGGCATATTCCCCATCCGTCGCCACGACGCTGGCGGCCGGAATCATGGGTTCCAACAAGGCCCGCCGGTATGTGCCGGATCGGTTCTCCTCCCGGACCCGCGCTCGGCAGATCCCCGCGAGGTTCAGGAAGTAGCGCCCGTCGGGGGTCTTCACGTGCTCGCGAATCCGGCCGACGCAGACGATAGGGTAGATCCTGGCCAGGTTGGTGTAGTAATACGGCTCGTAGCCCGCCCGCAGCAGGGCCATGGCAATGACCGGCTGTTCGTTCAGGGCATCGCGGACCATGGTCCGGTAGCGCGGCTCATAAATCTGCAGGGGCAGCGTGCCACCCGGCAACAGGACTACGTTGGGCAGGGGGAACAGCCCGATCGGCTCGGAGAACTCGGGGAACGGCTCGTTCATAAAATGCATTATAGATCTAAATGGTTCTCGGGCATATCCGGGTTGCCTGCCGGGCCGATCAGGAGTCAGCTCACGGCCTGCGCCGGCCCCCGACATCCACCCTGTCTTCTCCGGGTTCGTATGGGCCCGCCATGGGGAGCCTCGTTCAGGTGGATGAGCTTACGTCCCGGGTCAGCAGTTCGACCAGCAGTCGGATGGTGCCCTGGACAAACTGCAGGTTGGTGTGGCTGGGGATCTTGAGCGGCCGGACCATCGCAAACCCTACGGCGGCGTGTAGGATCTGCCAGGCCAGCCACTCCGGCGGGACGTCCCGGCGGATCTGGCCGGCTTCCTGGGCCTCGGCCATGACGCCGGCCAGCGCCTTCACGTACCGGTCATAGTGGTCGCGGATGGCCTGCTGGATGACCGGATCATCCGTCTCCGTCTGGGCGTGGAACAGGAGCTGATAGACACTGGCCGTCCAGGGATCGGAAGTGGCCGGGTTCTTGTAGAGCAATATCTTTAATTTTTCCAGCGGCGAGGAAATGCCCTCCATGGCTTCCTGCCAGTTGTTGAACACGTCATCAGCCACTTTTTCGATCAGGGCAATGAACAGCTCGTGCTTGTTGCGGAAGTGGCGGTAGATGATCGGCTCTGAGATGCCGGCATGGGCCGCAATCCTGGCCGTGGTGGTTCCGCGATAGCCGTAGCGCGCAAAACACTGGGCCGCCGCATCGAGCAGTTGGTTCCGGCGGTCCTCAGCTTTCATTCGGGGCACGTTGTTATCTCGCGGTTGTAGTTTTTCCGTCAGGCATTGTATCTATCCGGACGACGAGTACAACCCACCCCAAAGGCGAAAAAGAGACAAGGGGACTTGGAGACAAGGAGAAGCCCCCACGGAAGGTCTCCTTGTCCCCCTGTCTCCTTGTCTCCCTGTCCGGCCGGGGAACACGCAGCGTCAGCCGGTCTTGACCTCGATCCTTCGCGGCTTGGCGTCCGGCCTCTTGGCGATCTTGACGGTCAGCACGCCGTTCTTGAAGGATGCGTCCACTTTGTCCGGATCGACGTACCCGGGCAACTGGATGCTACGATGGAACTTGCCAAATTGGCGTTCCACGTAGTGGTAGTTGCGTTGTTTCTCCTCGTGTTCTTCCTTCTTCTCGCCGCTGATGGTCAGCATGTCGCCGGTGACGTTGATATCGACGTCCCGGGCTTCCACGCCGGGCAGTTCGACCCGTACGACGACCTCATCATCCGACTCGGACAGGTCGGTCCTCAGTCCGCTGGTCCAGCCGCCGAACATCTCGGCCAGGCCGGTGGCGCCAAACGGGTCTCGAAGGAACCGGTCAAACATTTCATCGATCTCTCGCCGCAGACTCGGCAAGGACATCTCACCTCGTCTGGGGCCTTCAGTCTTCGTTCGCCATGGTATCAGGTTCATTGGTGACCTCCCTTACAATCCAGGATGATCCAGGCGATGGTGCCGCCTTCAGCAGAGCCACCGCCCGGCCCTGCTCCAATGGTTCCAGTACCTGCCAGCCAGGCCTGCGGCCTCAGGAAGAGACCTTGACCTGGATTTTTCGCGGCCTGGCCGCCTCGGTTTTCGGAAGATGGACGGTCAACACGCCGTTCTTGAATTCAGCCTCGATCTTGGACGCGTCGATCGCCTCTCCGATCTGGAACGACCGGTAGTAGTCGCCCACGCCGTACTCATACAAGAGCCAGTCGAGGTCCTCTCCCTTTCGTCGAGGTTCTACCCGGGCATGCAGCGTTAACATGCCCTGTTCGTAATCGATCTCGACGTCCTCGGGCCGGGCCCCTGGTACGTCGGCAACCAACAGCAACTCATTCTCCAACTCGATAATGTCCACGCCCGGCGAGTAGACGCGACCGCCCCGGATATACTCCGGCTGCGTCATCGCGCCTTCACGCTTGCCGGTGGGTTCCATGATGGTGCTTTCGTTTGCCATCTTCACGCTCTCCTGTCCTTGTGCCGTTTCTTCCGCCTTTTTCCGCCGTCTTGATCTCGTTTATTCCGCCGTTTTGACCTCGATTTTACGTGCCTTGGCCGCCTCGGCCTTGGGCAGCGTCAAGGTCAGCACTCCGTCGCGCAGGGTGGCCTCGATCTTGTCGGTGTCCACTTCGACCGGGAGCGTCAGCACGCGGCTGAATTCGCCGTAGCCCCGCTCCTGGCGGTGGTAAACGAGGTTTTCGCCCTGGCACGGATTGCGCCGTCCCCGAATGGTCAGCTCGTTTCCGGCCGCCGAAATCTCGAGGTCCTCCCGAGCCACGCCGGGCAGCTCCGCCTCAAGGAAGAGGTTGTTGCCGTCCTCCCAGACGTTCACCGCCGGAAAGGCCCGGCTTCGGACCAAGCCCCCATCTCCGCCGGTGAATGCGTCGAACAGACGATCGATTTCCCGGCGAAGATCGTTATACGGCGCCCACACATTCAATCGCCTCGTCAACATATGCATAGCCTCCTGTTCTTAGATGACCGTGCGAGATCGTGCGACACGCCATGAGACGCGCCGCCACGTGGTGTCTGCCTCTGCTTTTGAGCAGTGCGAAACGCCAGAACCATCCACCACAGCGCAAGCGCCGTGGCATGCACATCGTGCGTTTGGTTGTCTCATCGTCGTGCCCGGTCAACCGTGATGTTTCATTCTGCCACTGGTCAACAAGCAAGAGATGTGCCACCACCCGGGTATTTGCCTGATCCGCCCTAAACCCCCAAAACATGGGAAATTAGCGAAAAAAGAGGGGTTGGTATGTCAGAGTTGCCTGATCGGCCATTTTGTCAGTAAAAGGGATATAATCCTGTCCATATCGTCTCTGCGGCTCTGCCTGTGCGGGCCGCCGGGCCAAATGGACTGTTTCCAGGAGAGAGTGACCGTGCCCAACCCGGTTTTGTGGTTGATCGATCATCCCACCATCCTGCCGTTCATCATTTTCGGACTGCGCATCTGCGACGTGTCTTTGGACACCCTGCGGATGATCTGCACCGTTCGCGGCCTGCGCCTGCTGGCGGCGATGTTCGGCTTCTTTGCGGTGCTTATCTGGGTGGTCGCGATCTCCTCGGTGATGAAGAAACTGGACAACCCGTTCAACCTCGTGGCCTACGCGGCCGGTTATGCCACCGGCAACTGGGTGGGCATCTGGTTGGAGAGCCGGCTCGCTCTTGGCCAGCAGCTCGTGCGGATCATCTCCTACGACCTCAACGGATCTCTGGCCGAAGACCTGCGCAAGCAGGGCTTTGTGGTGACTGAACTGGAGGGGCAGGGGCGGGATGCGCCCGTGAAGGTCTGCTTTATCGCCGCCCGCCGTCGGGAGGTCCCGGCATTGATCAGGTATGCCCAGCAGTTGGACCCCAATATGTTCGTAACCGTGGAGGACGTCCGCACTGCGAACCGCCCACTGCGCCGCTTCGTGCCCGGCCGCCTGGGGTCTCCACCGGTGATCCCGCCGACATGAGCGATCCGCCACGCGGGGGGCAGACCGCATCGGCCGCTTACGGCGCTGGCTGGGTCGTGCCCCGGCTGATCCTGACGTGGATCACGCCCGCTTCGTCGAACCACAGCGGGTCAATGGCCAGGAAACGCTGCCAGTTGACTTGATCGTTGCGCTTCTGGTGATACACCATCCACAGCTTGCCGTCCGGACCGCTCACCACGCAGTGATGGCCGGGGCCGAAAATGCCGTTGCCGCGTTGGGCGATGGGGTTGCCCGGATGCTTGGTAAACGGCCCGAGAGGCGATTTAGCGGTGGCATAGCCGATCGCGTAGTGCGGCGTGTCGGCCCCGCTGCCTGAATACATCAGGTAGTAAACACCCTTGTGCTTGAGCATCCATGGCCCCTCGGCTATGGGTCCGCCGCGCCTTTCCCATTCATCGGTCGGCGAGATAAGCACGATCGGCTCACCGGTAAGCGTGAGCGGGTCTGCCATCGGCCGGACCGCTATCCGGTTGGGCCCGCCGGACAGGTCGCAATAGTAGAGGTACAGCTTGCCGTCGTCGTCGCGAAACACGTGGGCGTCGATGGCATCCTGGACCAGCGTGCCCTGGTCCGCGAACGGCCCCAGCGGGTCGGGCGAGACGGCCACGCCGATCAGCTTGCCCCCGCCAGGGCGGTCCACCGTATAGTAGAGGTAAAAGCCACCGTTTCCTTTCGTGTCGTGGAACACGTCCGGCGCCCACGCGCCCCCGCGCGCATCGGCGAAGCACTTGCCCTTCCGCTCCCAGTTGACCAGGTCTTTGGATACGAACACTTCGTAGCCTTTGCAGTCCCAGGTCGGATAGAGGTAATACGTGCCGTTATACCGGATCACCGCCGGGTCGGCCGGACCGATGTGGGGGATGATCGGATTGCGGTAGGTGCGCGCGGGCCGGCCCGCGTAGCCTTCCACCTGCGCCGGCCGGGTCTGGGTGGTGGGGGGAGCGGTCTGTGCGCCCGCCACGCCGGTCAGGGCCCAGGCGCAGGCCGTAAGGATAGTCACCGCCTTCCGCCGCAGCGCGTCGCATTCTTCCGTCAACCGCCCGGCGTACCTTTCTTTCCGGCCTTCCGACTTGCTCACTCTTTCACTCCTCTATCAGGAATTGATTCACGCCTTACCCGCCGGCACGTCGATCGGTTCGACTCCCAGGGGCACCGACTCGGACCCGGCACGTTGCCGGGCCTTTTGTTCCGCCATCACCACGACATGCTCCGGCGTGCGGAACAGCAGCCCGATCACGAACGTGACCAGCCCGCCGATGGTGGCGTACCAGGTGAACTCAATGCGGAAGGGCATGACCAGTGGGGTCGCCCCGGGGCGCATCGCGTTGAACGCGTCCACCAGCAATCCGCTGGTCACCAGGATGGCCAACAGGCCGGCGGTCACCGCGATCATGTTGCCTCGATCCGAGCCGCGCCGCCGGGTGACCATGCCCAGCACGAATACGCCCAGCATCGGCCCCAGCACGTAACCGGCCACGCCCAGGGCGATGGGGATGATGGTCATCTTGGGGTTCTTGACGTTCAACACGGCGAAGATGATGGCGATGCCGATCATCAGCGCGGCGAACAGCGCGGTGAACAGTCGGGCGGCTCTCACGTGGTGCTCATCGCTGCGGTGGCGGGCCAAGTAGGGGATGTACCAGTCGTTGGTCAGGCTGGTGGCAAGCGAATTGAGCGCGGCGCTCAGCGAGCCCATGGCCGTCGCAAAGATGCCCGCCAGCACGAAGCCGCGGACCACCACGGGCATGCCCATCAGGATGTACTGACCGAACACGTCGTTGTCCTTCATCGGCCGCAACTCGGGATGTATGTTGTAGAAGGCGATCAGCAGCACGCCGATGAAGGTGAAGGCCGCGGTGACGGGAATGTTCATCAACGCCGAGGAAACCAGCGACAGGCGGCTCTTCTTGTACGTCTCGGCGGTCAGCATCCGCTGCACCATGTCCTGGTCCGTGCCGAACGCGGCCATGCCGTGCAGGGTCGTGGCGATCAGGGCCGACGGCAGGGTGTACTTATTGCCCAGCAGGAGCACGAGGATATCCCACAGGCTCATGCCCGGCTCCACCTTCTCCAGGCCGGTCAGGAAGTAGCCCTGGGTCGTTTTCATCTCCGGCACGTACGCTGCCAGCACGTGAAATGCGTTGATGAAGCTGCCTTCGCCGATCTTGTAAAGAAGCGTGCCGATCGCGACCAGTGCGCTGGCGAACATCAGCGTGGCCTGGATCACGTCCGTCCAGATCACCGCCTTGATCCCGCCGATGGCGGTGTACAGACAGGTAATGACCGTGAGCAGGACGATGGCCCAGACATAGGGTTGCCAGCTCTCCAGTTCCCCGTATTCCACCGCCCGGCCTTCCACGATCAGCCGCCAGGCCAGCACCATGATCAGCGAGGGGATATACAGGCGTACGCCTGAGGCCAGTGTCCGCATGATCAGGAAGAGGATCGAAACGTAGTTCTTGGACATGGGGCCGAAGCGGACGGCCAGGAAATCGTAGACCGTATACACCCGGTATGTGTAGTAGGGCTTCAAAAAGAGCTGACCCACCAGCACGCGTCCGAGCAGCAGCCCCAAGGCCAGTTGGACATAGGTGATACCCCGGGTGCTGAAGCCTTCGGCAGGTCCGCCGATGAAGGTGGCCGCCGAGACCTCCGCGGCGATGATGGAGGCCATGACCGCCCACCAGGGGACCTTGCGCCCCCCGAGGGCGTATCCCTCCAGGGTTGTCTCCCGTCGGCCGATCCGCAGGCCGATGAAGACGATAGCGGCGAAATACAGGACAATAATCGATCCGTCGATCAGCAGTTCTACTGGCTTCATGGCGGGATTGTACCGGCTGGGCTTAATTCGCCAAAGCCCTCCTGGAGTGCGGCGGCCGAGATGTCACTTTGGCTTGACCTGGAATGCCTTAACCCTGCAGCGCAATGTAGGCCATTTTCCGTCGCGGCTGGACTCCGTACCGGCAATTTGGCCCGTAAGAGGGCCGGCGCCCAGCTTTCGCCGGATACGCGGCCTGGCCGCTGCGACCTCGCGCTGTAGTACTAAAGCGGTGGAGACGCCGTTGCGGTGGTTCCCCACCGGCACCTGGGTTCTCAGCGGGTGATTTCGACCAGCCGGATGGGCCCGACGAAGACGGTGCAATCCAGGGCGAAATCGCGAACATCCTCGACGCGCAGGCGCAGGTTCAGCGTCTTCATGTCTTCCGGCAGCGTAGGCAGATCGACCAGGAACCACTCGCCCTCCGTGCGGTGAACGCCGATATCCGCCTGCCAGATGGTCCGGCCGTCCATGATCAGTTGGATCACGCGATGACCCGCCCAGCGGTTGATCACCGTTTCGCGTCCGAGGCTTTCGCGGTTCCAGTGGGCCAGATACAGCAGCAGGTGGAGGCTGTCTCGTCGGCCGGAGACGGGAATCTCCACCGGTAACTCGGCATAGTCGCCGCGCGTCCCGGCGCCGTCCCGGGCCATCCAGAAACAGGTCACGTCGCCGCCTTTACGGGAAGAGACGGTTGCCTGCCACTTGCCCCAGAACAGCTCCTGGGGTTGGGGCGCGACCGTCGCGCGGACGACGGATTGCGCACCTGCGGCGCCGCTGCTCCAGCGAAGGGGGGGCTTGGCCAGGTTGGCGAGCATCTTGCCGATGTCGTAGATGTAGTAGCCGAAGTCCTTGAGGTGCGGCTCGAGCATTTCCTGGCGATCGGCCATCATCTTTTGCCAGTCGGCGGCGCGCATTGCGGCTCGCTGTGCCCAGAACTGCACGTACGTATCGGTCGGGGAAAGATGGCCGAGTGCAGCCCGGATGCTGTCGAGATCCCGATTGAGGCGCTCACGCACTGAATCGGCCAGTCGATCGACCTCCTCCAGCCGGCCGGCGTGAAGGGCGGTCAGCAGCTCGCGCTGGTGCGCGGGATACCAGTACTCGGGGTAGGGGGCGGTGGCCGCCGCCCGGCCGGTGCGGAGCTCGACCGCCATCGGAAGAAGATACTGCTTGTCGAGCAGTCCTTTGGGCAGCATACTTTGCCGGGCGGCACCGGCGCTGATGGCTTTATGCAACTCCTCAAGGCGGGCCAGCAACGCGAGGGCCCGCTCGCGATCTTCCAACCTGTTGAGCCGTGCCGGGAAGAGCGGGTACATCTTGCCGCCTTCGATGGAATAGCGGAACAGGCTCTTGACCTCGATCAGGGTGTCGTCGAAGGCCACGGCCTGTTCCACGAGTTCCGGCCCGAACACCGTGTCATAGATGCGTGCTCGCAGGGCGTTCCAATCATGGCCAGCCGGGTTCCACGCCCACCAGCCGATCACCGGGATGAGATAATGCGCGCCCCACGTGTTGCCGCCCCATGGCATGACAGCGGCTGTGCAACGGCCGGCATCCGCGAGAACATCGTAGGTCGGCCGATTCCACCCCTCCCGCAGCGGCATCACGTGGTTATAAGGGTTGCCCGAGTTCAGGAGCGATCCGCCCGTGCGCGTGTGCGTGAACCCTGGCAGGGGCCGGGGCCAGTTGTGCCACCAGCTCACGCCGGTCTTCAGACCGATCCGGCGAGCCTCCGCCAGCCGCTCGAGCGTAGGGGTCGGAGTCCAGAACCACAGGGCCTGCTCCATGCCCGGGATCTGCATGACCTTGCGATTGAAGTCGCCGTTGGAGTCGTCGTCGATGGTCTGATAGGAGCCCTTGGGCGGCGTGACGGCGATTTGGGCGCCGGTGATGCCGTGCGCTCGTCCGAGAGCGAGAACATCGGTCACCAGTTTCACCGGGTCCTCGCCTGGTCCCTTGTCGTCGAAGGAGATCCACAGCCCATCCGCGCCCATTGCGATCGCTTCCCTGAAGCTGTCGATGGCCTGGGAGAATTGTTCCCGCTTGATGCCGCAGTTCACGATGGCGAACACCACCATGCCACGCTTGCGCGCCTCGGCGACCGTCCGCTTGACGGTGTCGGGGTCCAGTTTCTCGCCGGGCTCGGTCGCGTAGATGCCCTCGCGCAGGTCGATGAAGTTGATGCGCGAGGCCGCGTAGCAATCCAGCTCGCCGGGGCGGAAATAGTTCTGCATCGTGGTCTGGGGGCGGCCGCGCCACGGAATTGACGGCCAATCCCGGATGGAGGCGCGGACCAGGGCCAGGTCGGCGCCCTTGCCGGTGATCATCTGGAACAGCGTGTCCTGCCCGTAGATCACCGCGCGGGCGTTGCTGCCGCCCACGATGACCAACTGCCGGCTGTCCTCCGGTACAAACTCAATGACGTAGCCGTCATGCCCCGGCGAATCCGGTCCGAGCCCGATGTTCATCTTCGAGCAGATCGCATCGAGTTCCGGATGCGTGGAACGCTGCCCCAGGAGGATTTCAACGGCGTAACGCCGGCGACCGGGCTCAGCCGTGACGATCGGCCAGTGAACGCCGTGTCGCCGGGCGACCGTGCTGCGGAGCGTGTCGGCCGCATACCGTTCCGGTTCGCTGGGGGTGGTTCCCAACACAATGGCGACCTGATCGGCGCCGAGCTTGACCGGCTCATCGTTGGACCACTGGACCTGCTGGGGAGCGGGCACCAGCCGGTGGGGCGCACTCGCCGCCACCACCCAGGAACTGCAACCGACCAGGACCAACGCTGCAACCTTCAGGTATCCGGGCATTCGGTAGAACATATTCATCTCCATGGCTTGCCACTTTACTTGTCAACAAGATAAACGTCAAATGGTTGACAAATGCGCGGGCTGATTTCGGCCGGCTGGGGGGCTGCAAACCTGGCCGGCCGCTCCTGCCCGCGGGCTCGCGAACGGGGTTGGGACGCCCGTCTGACCAAAGCTTTTTCACGTCTGGTCGCGCTTGACTCATCGCCGCCCGACCTCAATAAATGGGTGCATTCACTCTCGAAGCGCGGGAAAGGGGATCTTTTCCTCATCGTGATCGCGGATGCCAATGGGAAGCGGGATCCGCGAAAGTCCATTTTGCGCCCCGGAGATGCCTATGGCCGAGTATGACCCCCATGCCCAAGAACCTGTCGTTATGGAGCCCACGGATCGCTACATCACCGTCCAGCAGCACCTGATCGAACAGCAGGCCAGGCATCCGACCGCGACCGGGGAGTTCAGTTGGCTGCTCTCCGGCATCACCCTGGCCACCAAGATCATTCAGACCAAGGTTCGCCGGGCCGGGTTGATCAATATTCTCGGCGATCTCGGCACGCAGAACATCCACGGCGAGCGTCAGCAGAAGCTCGACGTCTTCGCCAACGACATGATCCAGTACTGCCTGAGCTTCCGCGGCAATGTGGCGGTCATGGCTTCCGAGGAACTCGACGAACCCGTGGTCATCAAGTCGCGCAACGGTCATCCGCGCTATGTCGTGGTCTTCGATCCGCTGGACGGCTCCACCAACCTCGACGCCAACGTCTCGGTGGGCACCATCTTCGGCATCTACCACCGGGTCAGCCGGGGCCCGATCACCGACGGCGGTCTTGCCGATGTGCTCCAGCCGGGCATCCGCCAGCTTGCCGCCGGATACGTCGTCTACGGTTCCAGCACCGTACTGGCCTATACCACCGGCCACGGCGTCCACCTGTTCACCCTTGACCCTGAGGCCGGCTCCTTCATGCTCTGCAACGAGAACGTCCGTATCCCCGAGCAGGGTGAGAAGAGCCGGATCTACAGCGTCAACGAGGCTAACTCGGATTCGTTCCATCCCGGCATCCAGGAATGGCTGCGCTGGGCCAAGACTCGTGCGGCCGGGCCGTACACCTCGCGCTACATTGGCTCGATGGTCGCGGACGTCCACCGCACGCTGGTGTGCGGGGGCGTGTTCATGTATCCCGGGACGGCCAAGACGCCGCGCGGCAAGCTCCGCCTGCTCTACGAGGCCAACCCCATCGCCTTTCTTCTCGAGCAGGCCGGCGGCATGGCCACCGACGGCCAGAACCGGATTTTAGAGAAGCAGCCGACCGAACTGCACGAGCGCACGCCGCTGATCTGTGGGGCATCGCGCGATGTGCGGCACATCATGTCGATGATCCAGGGCTCCGCGACCGCGCCGGGAGTCAGATCCGCCCCCACAACCACCCTGGGGCATGCCCCGGCCATGTGACGGCTGTGCGCGATATCGCCTGTTCCCGGCTGTGCCGCCGCTTGCGGCCGTAGCGGCCGGGCTCCGTACCGGCCGTTCACTCGCTACCGGCCGTTCGCCCACGGGCTGGCGGGAATTGAGCTGCCAGGAGTGAAGGCGGCAAGGTCGGGCGTCTGGACGAGATGCCAAGGCCTCAAAGAGCCGTGGGCTTTCGGCCCGCGGCGGTGATGCGTCGACGAACGCTTCGCGGGGGGCAATGCCTCGCAAAAGAAGAGATGGGGCCGACAACCTTTCTGCAAGAGAGGAGCTATGTGATGCGCCAACTCAAACGAATATGGAAGTTGCTGCTGATTGCTATAGGCGGCGCCGTGCTCTACGGCGGATGCCTCGTATTCGAGAACGGTGGATTCAGCGTTATCTAAGTTCCCCGTTGCCGGTCCCGAGTCTTCCGCGTCGCCCCTGCCTGTGGTGTCGGAAACCTGCCGGTGAGGGCACAGAAAACGGTGCCAGGACAGAAAAAGGTGCCAGGAACCGTTGTTTTTGCGCTGCGCGCCCAGGAGAAAAAGACGCCGGGGTCGCTCCGCAGCACACCCGCCCGATCAGTTTGGTTGCCTTGACTCCCTGTGTCGTCGTCGCGCTAATTGCAATTGCGTCCGCATCGCATTTTCCCAGACTCCTCGGCCTGCGTGTCGGTGGCTTCGACCAGCCCGGCATTCTGCAGATCGCGAATCAGCGTCTGGCCCCGCTCCTTCACGAACATGCATTCGCCCAGGCGCTTGAAGCTCATCGGAACAGCAAGGAAATGTGTATGGCGCGCTCCGGATTCCCAGTGAGGCTCGCTCCTCCTCGCTAGTGACGTTTCCAGTACACCAATTTCTCGTCGGATCAGGCTTTCTTGTCAGATCAGGCGGGCAGGATGCCCGCCCCCCAGAAGAGCCGGCCGGCCTTGCCGGGGGGCGGGCATCCTGCCCGCCTCATGGGCCGAAGCGCGAAATGCCCGAACCGGAAAGGGCACCGGGATTACTCGCGGAATTTCCGGGAACTTCCGGTAATATCGAGCGTCTCAACTTCAAATAACAGGGGGTGCTCTCGATGCGGAAGGAGGATGCCGTCGTGAGATCTGCTGCCGTGAGATCGTTCCTTGGATGGTCTGTAATGCCATTGGTGTTAAACGCCTCAGCGTCCCTGGCGGAGCAGGTCGTCAAGGTGGGGCATGCGCATGTGTCGTACGAGGGGATCGACAAGCCCCAGGCGGAGGCGCTGGCCAGGACGCTGGACGCCGCCTGGAAGGTGTATACGGAGGAATTCGGCTTCAAAATGCCCGGGACCGTCTTCTGCATAGTCGAATGCGGGCCGGACCAGCCCGCGCGGCTGTATACGGACGGCGAGGACCACGTGTACCTGTCTCTCCCCTCCAAGGCCAAATTGGCCAAGCCGGCCACCTCCGGCCTCTTCAATCTTTACGGCATGTGCCATGAGCTGGGGCACATCGCCATGTACCGTACGCTCAAAGACCGCGACTGGATGACCTCCGCGGCGGCCGAGGGGTGGGCCCATTACGCCGGGTCGGCGGTCGTGGATCGGGTCTGGGCCGCGCACGGCGAGTCGCTGTGGCCGGACCCGTATGACTACCGGGAGGACGGCCTGGCCCGCCTGCACAAGCAACTGGAATCCGAGTCGCCCTCTGAGATTGACCGCGGGGCCGGCCAGTGGGAGAAGTTCGAGAAGATCCTCGGGCGGAAGGGCTTCGCCAGGCTGTTCGCGGCCTGGGAGAAAGCCGGCGCCGACCCGACCCAGCCGGCGGAAGCGCTGCTGGCCGCGACGATCGGCGTTCAGCCGGACAAGAAGGGCGCCGTCGAAGCATGGTGGAAGACGGCATCGGGGCTGTTCCTTTCACCGATGGACAAGAGCAAAGTCCAGCGCAAAACGATCTCGCCCGCCAGACTGTCCGGCCATCCGCTGGCCCTGACGCCGGACGACGGCCGCCCCGACGGCAAGATGTCCATCGCCGGCGGCGGACACGCCCGCAAGTTCGAGGCGCCTGGTCCCGGGGAGTGGTACATCCGCAGCGTGAGCGTATTCGGCTCGCGGTATGGGTACCCGCGGCCGCCGGCGGAGAACTTCGACGTGGCCTTGTGCGACGGGCAAATGAAGCCCATCGCGATATGGAAGAAGCCTTATTCCACCTTCGAACGCGGCGAGCCGACCTGGGTGAAAATGAGCGTCCCGCCGACGCGTGTGCCGAAGAGTTTCTACGTGGCTCTGAACTTCCGGCCGACCGCGACCAAGGGCGTGTATGTCAGTTTTGACAGCAGCACGAAGGGAAACTCGGTCAGCAGCATACCCGGCCAGCCCGGTGAGCCGTTCGAGGACGGCGACTGGATGATCCGCATCGAGCTGGATCAGCCCAAAGAGGCCGACGCGCTGGAAGCGAAATGAGGTATCCGTTGAACGAATCTGCCTGGCGGGTTGGAGCTGGCCGGGTGTGGTTCAGCGAGCAAGCGGCGTGGGGGGAAGACAGGGTGCGGGCTACGTAGGGCGTGGTTCAGTGGGCGGGCGGTTCGAGGTATGGGTCAGACGGTGGGCGGCGTGGCTGTGGCCGGGGCGGTGGCCGGTGCTTTCTTCCACCGGTTCGGCCGCCACCGCCTACGGTTTACAAGTGAATTGTGCGCCCGTTTCGGCATCGGCTGCCAATCAACGCACGACCAGCGCATCCAGGCGATCCTCCTGGCACTCAAAAAGGCGGGTCAGGAGTTGGTGCGTGAAGCGCGCTATCCCGGCCACGTCTTCAAGTGGGACCCTGAAGGTGGCGCCCCAAATGAAACCCCGCCAGCGCGACCGTGGCCAATACTCCAAACGCGATCCGGGCGGCGGGTCTATCCCTTTCTCGCGGAAGAGGCTCTCCAGAGAATCTCGGAATGGGAATGAAAAGTTCACGAGTACGTCCTGCCCCTCTTTGGCGATCTGTAAGCAGTATTGTGTCGACACCTCAATATTGAGCCATAACCAGTCGTCAGAAAGAAGGAGTTCCTCGAGGATGGCGCGAATGGAATCAGGGCCGTCAGACAACTTGAAGGTATACGTGCCCTTGAATGGGTTCCACCGGCACATGTCCGGCCTTCTGTTTCTGCCCGACCAGGCTGTCTGTATTGCTTGCCAGAGGTGGATCCAGCTTATGGTATCCCCTGATTATCCCCTCCCGATGAGCCCTCCGCCTTGACAATCGTAATACTGGCTTCCAGAGGTGAGTCATAGTCGTTCAGCGGAAAGCGGGGCCGGTACCGCACGCGAAGACTCTTGGTATCAACTGGTATGTAAAATGATTGCAGCATCCAGTCATCCTCGCTCATCTCGTGCATGGTCACCAACCAACGATCCTTCCAGAGGGCAAGCTTCTCAAGTTCCAACTGGTAAATGTGCCATCTGCTCGCGCTTCTAATGGTACTCGTGTCGAGATCATCAAAATCGATAGCCGAGAGCCGCGCAGGAATAACGCTGCCATCCGCCCACACCTCGTCAATTCGAAGGCCGCACCAGGGATTACGATATAGTTCAGCACCTTCACTTCGGGACACTCTCCTCGTGGGCATTGGGTCTGGGCTGCGCAAGGAATAGCTGCGTCGAGTTAGGTCAGAAAACGGTGCCAGAAGCTTTTATTCTTGCACTGCGTGCCGGCCTGGGTACAGCCAGGGACTTCTCACTTCTCAGTTTTCGGTTCTCGGTGTGGAGCGGTGGTATTCGTCGCTGCGCGCACACGACTGGGACGCCCCTCTCTGTATTCTTGGCGTCCTTTGCGTCTTGGCGGTTCAATTCCTGACCCGCCGCCGGAGAACGGCCGGCACAGAGGACTACGCCTTGGCCCCGATGTCCCGGCGGTAGTAGGCGCCTTCGAAGTGGATCTTGCTTACGGCCTCGTAGCAGCGCTTGCGCGCGGCCTCCAAGTCCTTGCCCAGAGCGGTCACACCCAGCACCCGTCCGCCGGCGGTGACCACCTGCTTGCCCTGCAGGTGGGTGCCGGCATGGAAGACGGCCACGTCCGGCATGGCGGCGGCGTCGGCCAGGCCGGTGATGGGCTTGCCGGTTTCGTAAGAGCCCGGATAGCCGCCGGCGGCCATGACCACGCAGACGGCCGGGCGCTCGTCCCATTGCAGCGTGATCCGGTCGAGCCGATCGTCGATCACCGCTTCCATCACGTCTACCAGGTCGGTCTTGAGCCGCATGAGGATCGGCTGCGTCTCCGGGTCGCCCAGCCGGGCGTTGAATTCCAGCACTTTGGGCCCGCCGGCGGTGAGCATGAGGCCGGCGTAGAGCACGCCCTTGTAGACGGCCCCGTCGGTTCGCAGGGCGTCCACGATGGGTACCAGGATCTCGGCCTCGATCTGCCGGAGCAGGTCGTCGTTCAGGAGGCGCGTGGGGCTGTAGGCGCCCATGCCGCCGGTATTAGGGCCGGTATCCCCCTCGCCGATGCGCTTGTGGTCCTGGGCGTTCTCCAGCAGGTAGAGGGTATGGCCGTCCACGAAGCACAGGACGCTGACCTCCGGGCCGGTGAGCTTCTCCTCCACCAGCACGGTGTCGCCCGCCGGGCCGAACGTGCGCTCGACCATGATCTTTTCCAGAGCGATGAGGCCCTCGGCCGGATCATCGCAGACGATCACGCCCTTGCCCTTGGCCAGGCCGGCGGCTTTGATCACTACGCCGGCGTCCCGGCTGGCCACGTAGGCCCGGGCGTCACGGTACTTGGTAAAGGTCCGGGCATCGGCCGTGGGAATGGCATGTACGCGCATGAGGTCCTTGGCGTAGGCTTTGTCGCCCTCGATGCGGGCGGCGGCCCGGGTGGGGCCGAAGGCACGGATGCCGGCCTGGGTGAGCTCATCGACCAGGCCGGCGCACAGCGGCTCTTCCGGCCCGACAACGACCAGGTCGACCTTCTCGCGCTGGGCAAATTGGACCAGCTCCGGCAGGTTGTTGGCCTCGATGGGAACATTGTCGCCGATCTCGGCGGTGCCGGCGTTTCCCGGCGCGATGAAGAGCTGGCTGACGCGCGAGGACTGACCGATCTTCCAGGCGAGAGCATGTTCCCGCCCACCATTGCCGACCAAAAGGACTTTCATCTTGAGTTCACCTCTATGTTTGTGCGACTTCGCGCAGGGTAGCCGGGCGGGCACGGGATGGCAAGCGGAACGAGGACGAGGGGGCCGGGGTGAATTCCGTAGTCTCTTCGGATACCATAGGGTCAACACCGGAAGGGGCGAGAATTGGAGGGATTCGGGTGGCCGCCAATGATCGTGAACTGAACTTATCAGTGGCGATGACCGGCTCTGGCCGGGCCGGCCGGAAGGGAGGAGCGGGTCGGGCGTCGAGTCGTTCCGCCGGCGTGCGACGCGCCTGCCTGATCGGCTATTGGTTGGCCATCTTCTTCATGACGCATTGGCCGCGCATCGAGGATTTTCCTCATCCCCCCTGGCTATTTCCGCAGTTTGATCTGGTGGTTCATTTTTGTCTGTACGCCGGCTGGGCGGCGGCCTGGGTGTGGGTGCTGATCGGTGAGGGCAAATGGGCGGGAGCGAGGACCGCCAAATGGGTAGCCTTGGGCGGGGCGGCATATAGTCTCTTCGACGAGTTCACGCAGCTCATTGTGGGCCGCGATGCCGAAATAGGCGACATTCTGGCGGATCTGGCCGGGGTGGTCGTCGTGCTGGCCCTGGCTTCCCGGTGGTGGCGGCGACGGGTGGAACGCCGACGGCGTTGGGGCGGATAAAGCGGGGGTGTGTGTATGGCCCGTTTCCTCGTTCTGGGTGCCGGACGGCAGGGGGTAGCCTGCGGAACGTACCTGCTGGAACGACAGCCTGATACGCAGGTGGTCTACGGGGATGTCAGTCCGGAGCGCCTGGGCTCCGTGCGGGATCAGGCTTCTCACCCGCAGCGGGTATCCACCAATCTGATCGACGTCGGCCGAAACGAGCAGGAACTGGAAGCACTGATCGCGGACTGCGATTGCGTGATTTCCTGTGTGCCGTTCTTCTTTAACGAAGGCCTGACCCGCCTGGCTATCCGCCGGGGTAAGCATTTCTGCGACCTGGGTGGCAATGTAGACACTGTTCGGCGGCAACTCGCGATGGCCGACGCGGCCCGCGAGGCCGGCGTGTGCGTGGTGCCGGACTGCGGATTAGCCCCGGGCACGGTGAATGTACTGGCGGAACTCTGGCGCGATCGGTGGCAGTATCGGTCGGTCAAGATCCTTTGCGGCGGCTTGCCGCAGCACCCCAAAGGCATTCTGGGTTACCAGGCCAATTTCAGCATCCACGGCCTGCTCAACGAATACCTGGATGATTGCCAGGTGGCGCGGGGTGGGCAGGTGTTGACGATTCCCGGCCTGTCCGAGCTGGAGCGGGTCAGCGGGCTGGCCGTCCCCGGCGAGTTCGAGGCTTTCGCGACCAGCGGTGGAGCCTCATTGGGGCCGGAGTTGTACGCGCCGCTGGGCATTGATTACGAATACAAGACCCTGCGCTATCCCGGCCATCGGGATGCGATCATGGCCATGGCCGAGGTGGGGCTCTTCGAGCAGCGGCCCCTGCGTGAACTGATCGAAAGCCAGCCCTGCGAGGCCACCGCGTCAGCCGCGCTGCCGGAGATTTGCCCTCGCGATATGGCCGTGGCACTGCTCGAGCGGGCCTTTGCCAGCGACCGCCAGGATCTTGTAATCGCGCGTGTTGAGGTCCAGGGCACGGATGAGCATGGCCGGCCGATCGAAGGGCGGGCGGATCTGTTGGACCGAGCCGATGGGCGGTTCACCGCCATGGAGCGAACTACCGGCTTCAGTGTTGGAGTCGTGGCGGCGTTTCTGGCGGGGTTGTTGCCGGAAAAGCCTCCGACAGGGGTTTACGTTCCATCCCAGGTCATGCCGGCCAAGCGGCTGATAGCAGAGCTGAATGAAGTAGGAGTTAAAATAGTGGTCCGTCCCTGAGGGGGTATGATTCCTGGCCTGGATAGCACGGCGACCCGTATTCTCCGCTTGAGGTGGCGAGATTGGTTCTTGAAGGGCAGGCAGTACTCCTGATGTGCTTGCCGATAGTGACCGGTGACCGTTATTCTCCGAGCGCGGTGATGAGATAATGCCCGACGGGAGATCCGGGACTATGGCTGATGTGAACGCGGACCACCCCCAGAAAGATGCCGGGCACAATGAGAGACCGGGCTTTGAGGGAACTTGCCGCCGTGAAATGCCGGGGCCTGATATCGCGGCTGAGGTGCTGCCGGCTGGGACCATCGTGACGTCGGCGTCGGTTCCATCCTTTCCCTTGGATTTGCCGGGCAAGTGGTACGTAGCCCATACGCGCTCGCGAAATGAAAAGGCGCTGGCGACTGAACTGACTCGCCTGGGGGTGTTCAACTACCTGCCCCTGACGCGTCGAACCACCCGAAGCCGCACCACCCGGAGAATTTCGCACAGCCTGGTGCCGGTGTTTCCGGGGTATCTGTTCTTCAACGGCGGGGAGGATGAACGCTACCAGGCCCTGCGAACCAACCGGATCGCCAGGGTGCTGGATGTGCCGGACCAGGACCAGCTCGTCGCGGAATTGACGCGGATCCATTTCCTATTAACGCATACCGATGTTTTTGAGGTGGCCAACCGGCTGGCGATAGGGCAGTGGGGCCGAATTATCAGTGGTCCGCTGAAGGGTCTGGAGGGGGTGGTAACGCGGTATTCCGGCCGGCTCCGGCTCTGGATGAACGTCACCATTCTGGGCCAGAGCGTTCATACCCAGGTCGACGCGGACAATGTCGAACGGATTGATCCCCCCTCTTCCCGGTGAACACCTAGGGTGAACCCCCTCAATCGCCGTTGCGTACCAAGAACAGATATCAGGTCTTCCCTGTCCGCCGATCACTCCCGGAGTCGGGGCCATTTTGCCACTCTCCACCGGTTTGATTATACTGAGGGGAAGGAGCCTGACCGATAGTTACATCAGCCTTGCGTTTTGACAGGCGAAAATATTTACCTTAATGGTGAAAATATCGGGGTTTATGACGCCCGACGGGGACGGAGTCTGGACAAATCGCGGTGGCGGGCATATGAAGCCCTGCGGAGATCCAATTGAGTGATCTTCCGGGGAGGCCTGCCGTGGCACATGCCGTTGTGACCGGTGCAGCGGGTTTTGTGGGATCCCATGTCTGCGAGCGCCTTCTGGAGGCGGGTTGGCGCGTCAGCGGGGTCGACATCTTCGACGAGTTCTACGATCCGGCCGTCAAACGCAGCAACGTGGCCGGCTGTGTCCGTCATCCGCGGTTCTCGTTGATTGAGGCGGATATCCGGGACGAGGCGGCCATGAGTCGGGCCGTGGGCGCGGGGGTGGACGTGATCGTCCATTTGGCGGCCCGGGCCGGCGTCCGGCCATCGATCGAAAACCCCCTGCTGTATCAGGACGTGAACGTGCGCGGCACCTGCATCCTGCTGGAGGCGGCGCGCAGATTCAAGATTCCAAAATTCGTATTTGCCAGCAGCTCAAGCGTTTACGGAAATAATCCCAAGGTTCCCTTCAGCGAGTCGGATAACGTCGATTACCCGATTTCGCCCTATGCGGCCACGAAAAAGGCGGGGGAGCTGATCTGCTACGCTTATCATCATCTGTTTGGACTTGATGTCACCTGCCTGCGGTTCTTCACGGTTTATGGTCCCCGGCAGCGGCCGGACCTGGCGATTCATAAGTTTGCCCGGCTGATCGAGCACGGCGAGCCCATCCCGGTCTTCGGCGATGGCAGCATGATGCGGGACCATACCTATATTGATGACATCGTGGCGGGGGTCATGGCTGCGGTGGAGCGGTGCAAGGGGTATCGGATTTACAATCTGGGCAACTCGAACCCGGTGTCGTTGAGCGAGCTGATTGCCGCGATTGAGGCGGCGTTGGGCAAGGCGGCCCAGATCAAGAGGCTGCCGATGCAGCCGGGGGATGTGGAACGGACCTTTGCGGACATCAGCCGGGCCCGCGCGGAGCTGGGATTTGAACCGCGCACAGACCTGCGCACCGGCTTGGCGGAGTTCGTGAAGTGGATGCGGGCGCGGGGTTGAAGGCCCGGGGGCGGTCCCGTATGCTGGCGGGGCCAGGCATGGGCAGGCCTTTCATGTCGTTTCGGCAGTGACCGGCGTGGTCCGGCGCTGCTGCAGAGTCATGGCATACATTTTTCCAAGACAGAATCTTCCGGGGCAGACTCTCAGAATGATCGCGTGGGGGCGAGGAATAGACGGTTGCAGGCAGGTGTGCATTGAATCCTGAGATGCTGTCACTGGTGTCCCGGCCGGCAGGTGAGTTCCTGAGGGAGCTTTGGCCGGTGGCGTTGGTTTCCTTTCTGGTGGTTCTGGTCGCGACGCCGATTTGCCGGGCCGTGGCCCGCAAGTACCGGATCGTGGACCGGCCGGACGACTTTCTGAAACCGCACAAGCAGCCGATCCCCTACATGGGCGGGGTGGCGATCTTCGCCGGTTGGGCGGCGGGGATTCTGCTGGGCATGAAGATGGAGGGGTACCCGGTTCGCCCGTTTGTTCTGGGGGGCATCCTGGTGGCGGGGCTGCTGATCATGCTGGTGGGGCTGCTGGATGATCTGCGCAACATGCCGCCGCGGCTGAAGCTGGTTCTCAATATCGGCGTAGGTTTGCTGCTGTTGTGGGTAGGGGTGGGCCGCGATTCGTTCCATGTATTCGTCCGGGCCTCGGTCATCGGGGAGTCGGGCGATCCGACGCTGCAATGGCTGGAGCTGATGTTTTCGGTTCCGTTGAGCCTGTTCATCATCGTGGGTGCGTGCAACGCAACCAACCTGATCGACGGGATGGACGGGATGTGCAGCGGGGTGCTGGGGATCATTTCGCTGGGTTTCTTCGTGCTGGCCCTGCACCTGGCCGTCTACGCCCCAGACCAGGCGCTGAGCAACGAGCGGCTGGTGCTGGCCCTGGCCATGCTGGGCGCGGCCGTGGGTTTCCTGCCGTACAACCTGAACCCGGCCTCGATCTTCATGGGTGATGCCGGCTCGATGCTGCTGGGTTTGAACGCGGCGGTGATGATCCTGCTATTTGCCGATCCTGGGATTATCCGCTGGATGCTGGGGGCGATCATGGTCTTCGGGCTGCCCATCGCGGACATGATGCTGACATTGCTGCGTCGCTGGCGCAACGCCCAGCCATTGATGATGGGCGACCGCAGCCACTTCTACGACCAGCTCGTGGACCGCGGGTACAGCGTGCGGCAGGTGGTGGCGATCAGCTACGGGCTGGCCTTCGGTTTCGCGGCCATCGGCTGTGGAGCGGTGATTTTTCTGCGGACACGATACGTGATTCTGGTCTGTATGGGCGTGGTGATAGCCACCATGCTGGCCGTCTGGAAGTTCCGGATGGTGGCATTGCTTCCGCCTGACGAGAGGCCTTATGGGGCGGTTGGGCACGGGGCCGTGGCCACGGAGCAGCGCTCTCACTGCTAAATCAGGCCGGGGGTTTCTTTCTCGCCGTGCAGAAGAGGTTCATGGAGGCAAAGCGCCTGGCGTCGGCGGCCGCGAGACGTTGCAGCAGGCGGCGCATGACGCCCACACGGTTCAGCAGCAGGGCGGCCGGATTGATAGCGCGGGTGAAGAAGGCGCTGCCGTCGAACTCTACCACCTCCAGCCCGGCTCGGGCCAGAATCTCGGCGAGATGTTGCTCGGTGAAGTGCTCGTGCCATGCTTTTTCGGCGGACACGTCGCCGATCAGGCCGTCGGGGTTGGACACGTACCGTCGCTCGTATTCCTCGCGGGTGTGCCGCAGCAGGTAGAAGCGGCGATGCAGCCGGGGAAAGCGGAATTTCAGGTTGCCCAGGTCGAGGAACGAGAGCGGATACTGCCGCGGGACGGTCACGATGAGGACGCCGTCATCGCGCAGCGTACGGCGCAGTTCATTCAGCAGAGCGATCTGGTCAGCCACGTGTTCGAGCACATCGAGCAGCGTAATCGACTCGAAGGTCTCGTCTTCATAGGGCAGCGGCAGAGGGTTGGAAGCGTGGATCAACTCCAGATGCGGAAACCGCTGCCGGGCCGTTTGGATGGCCTGACCATTGGCGTCGACCCCGACCAGCCGCCGTGCCGGAGCGACACGGCTGAGCGCATTGAGAAATTCGGCCTGGAAACAGCCGAAGTCGAGGTGCGGCCCGTTCCGGCGGGCGACCTTCTCGAAGGCGTAGCCGGCGCGGGTGGGGCCGAAGGGGTTGTCGGGGCAAGTGCGAGTTCGCATAAGCAATCATTCCAGCATGCGGTCTGTCAGACAGTATGGACTGACAGGTCACAGAGTGCAACGCAGGAGACTACCCAGACGCGGATAAAACGGCGTGTTTGAGGTACATGGGATGCGGAAACTGATTGCATTAATAAAAAGGCTACCCCGTATCTTCAGCGTCCTCCGGGGCATGCTTGAGCGTCATCTGGATCCGGTGGGGTATGCACGCTAGCAGGGGGTTACAATTGGCAAGGATTGCCGGCTCTTTGACGCCGATTTCGGAGCGGAGCCATACCTGGTTACTCTCGGAGATCACGTCAGCATCACTCAAGCTCAATTCATTACCCATGACGGCGGAGTGTGGGTGTTCCGTGACAAGCACCCCGAGATCAGCTTACTTGCTCCGATTCGCGTGGGGAACAATGTGTTCATCGGTTACGGCGCTATTATTCTGGCCGGTGTCACCATAGGTGACAACGTGGTTATCGGTGCGGGCGCAGTGGTCACCAAAGACATTCCTTCCAACAGTGTGGCAGCAGGGGTCCCCCCCAGAGTAATTAAGTCGCTGGATGAGTACTGGACCTCCATACAGGGCCGTGCTGTGCACACCAAGGGAATGAGCCGTGCCCAACTCAGAGCTTTCTGTCAGAGACACTTCGGACCGACGGTAAATAGGGCAACCGATTTGGACCTGCAAACGATCCGATGAGGCTTGGTTGGCGGCATCGCTGGAAAAGCGCTCCGTGGCCACAAGCCGGATGTGCGACCGATTTCATGAGAGCTGCGACGCATCGAGTGATCATGGCCTGGCTGACGGTGGCAATACTGTCCACCGCCGCGGCAGGTGAGCCTTATCCATTGCGCTGGGTATATGCCCAGGTCAACCTGGCAGATCCGGTGAGCGTAACGGCCACGCTTCAACTGATCAGCCGGGCGCGTGATGCGGGCTTGAACGGCATAGTCCTGTCCGATGCCAAGTTCATGACCCTGGAAAAATACGGGCACGACAGACCCTCCAGCCCCTACTACCGGCACGTCCAGCAGGTGCTTCGGGCCGCCAGGTTGCAGGGTATCGAGATCATCCCGCACGTTGGAGTGGTTTCCCGCGCGGAGGGGCTTTTCGCGTATGATCCGAATCTGGCGGAGGGGTTCGAGGTTCGCGATGCCGTTTTCGAGGTGCGCGGGGGAGTCGCCCAACTGGTTCCTGATCCGACGGCCTTCCTCCGCGATGGCGGTTTTGAACGTGCGGAAGAAAACCGGTTCGTGGAGTGGAGCTCCCAGGACGGTCCCGGAAAGGTGACCATACCGGATTCGAGCGTAGCGAGATCGGGCCGCCAATCCATCCGCTTGGAGCCGTCAGCATCCACCCGGCCGCCGGGCCTGGCCCGAATCAACCAGCGGGTCAAAGTCACGCCGCGCCGATGCTACCGAGTGAGCGTATGGGTCCAGACGCAGGGTTTGGAGCCCGCCAACTCGTTTAATATCAGCGTGAGTGGGCTCTCCCCGGGGACGAATCGGCCGCTGGCATACAATTCGTTCGCGGTGGCGGCTTCGCAGGGCTGGAAACAGGTGCATGCGGTTTTCAATTCGCTGGATTACACCGAAATCATCGTGCATCTGGGGGTGTGGCATGGACGCCGCGGACGGGTGTGGCTGGACGACGCGGAACTGGTGGAGATCGGGTTGGTGAACGTCCTTCGCCGGCAGGGATGCCCTCTGACGGTCCGCAGCATAGACGGTCGGATCACCTACCGGGAGGAGCGGGATTACGCCCGCGTCGAAGACAGACGCCTGGGGCGAGCAAGGGCCTGGCTGGGCGTTTTTGATCGGTATCACGAGCCGCCTTCGATCCGCATGCTCAACGGGTTGGCGGACGGCACCCGGTTGAAGGTCAGCTTCTATCACCCATTGGTGGTCCACGGAGGTCAGGTGGACGCCTGCATGACTGAACCGGCGGCGGATGCAGTGTTCGAACGGCAGATCAGGAGCCTGCACAGGACGCTGGGCTCCCCAAAGCGATGGTTCCTGGGCTACAACGAGATACGGGCAGGGGGGAGCTGCGCTGCATGCAAGGGCACCGGCCAGACGCCGGGGGAAATACTGGCGAACCACGTACGGCGAACGGTGGCGACCGTGAGGCGGGTCGTGCCCGGCGCCGAGCTGGTGACCTGGCATGACATGTTCTCCCCGGCGGGGAACGCGCGGGACCATTATTACCTTGTTGAGGGAACCATGGCCGGGAGCTGGGAAGGGCTGCCCGGGGACATGCTGATCTGCAACTGGACCGGCAAGGATCTGGAAAAGAGCCTGAAATTCTTCGCCGAACGAGGACACGGGCAGGTGGCGAGCATCAACTTCGACGATGTGACCGATGTGACGGCGGCAACCCGCAAGGCACTGGAAATCCTGGATCGCACACCGCACGCCAGGGGGCTGCTGTTCACGACATGGAAGAAACGGTACGAGGGGCTGGAGGAGTTCGGCCGGCTGCTGGGCGCACATTCGCCCGGCGCGCCAGGCGAGCGATGATCTCGGCCAGCAGTTCCGATCTGAGTTCAACATGAGCATTGCCCGAACGGCTGCGCGCCATACCTTGATCCTGATGGCAACCCGTGTGACCGGGATGGTCAGCGCGCTGGTGAGCGTGGTTTTCTACACACGTGTCCTGAAGCAGTCGGATGTTGCGCTCATTTCCGTGCTGGGCATGCTCGGTTCCTTGAGCTACCTGGTTAGCAACATGGGGCTGGGGTTATATCTGGCCCGGCAGATGCCCCGGTTACGGGTCAGCGAACCGGAACAAGCCGCACGCCTCAGTCATGCCTTCGTGGCGGTCACGACTGGCATGCTGATCGTGTGTTCGCTGGCCGTAGTGGCTGGATCGAAAGTGCTGGCCGGGCTGCTGCTGGAAGATGATCAGACGGAAACGGTGAGCGCTTCGGCAGACGCTTTTCACGTGGCCCTGCTGGCGCCAGCTATCCTGGCCCTGGGATTCAACTCGATCGTCTGGCAGCTCATGCGCGGATGCTCCCTGTTCACCCAGATGGGGATCAATACGCTGCTTTCCCAGATCATTCAGCCGGTCAGTGCGATCGGAAGCTATCTGTTGTTCGGTACGCCGGGGATGCTCCTGGGGATGGCGGGGGCCAACGCGGTCGTGGCCCTGGTTGGCGCTGTTCACGTTCGGCACTATCTGATCGGTCCTGTCCGATGGCGGGAAATCCTGAGATACATCAGGGAGTCGTGGCCCTTCTATGCCGAGGACTATGCCGGTTACCTGGTGATGTTCGCGGACCAATGGCTGGTCGGGCTTCTGATGACGCCGAGCGCCCTGGCGACGTACTACATCCCGCGAACCCTTTGTGATCGGCTGTTCACGCTGATCGAATCCATGAACAATGTGGCCCTGGCGAACATTTCGACGATTGCGGCGGACGGAGTGACGGCTGTTCGACATGGGTTTGAGCGTTTGAGACGCGTCTACATTTACGTGCTGGTTCCGGTCTGCACGGCCCTGATGATTGGCTCATTCTGGTTGATCGACCTCCTGGGGGGGCCGGCTTATCGTGCCGGGGCAGCGCCTTTCATGGTGTTGACGCTGGTTCTGCTTGTCTCCGGAGGGTTCAGCCCGCATTCGATGTGTGTGATGGTATTGGCGTCACCCAAGAAGCGTCTGGTGAGCATCATCCTGCAGAGCATCACTCTCCTGGCCACGCTGGTTCCCTTCGGCTGGACGCTGGGGCTGGCAGGCATTGCCGCGTCGCGGGTGGCCGCCAAGCTGGCCCATGGGATCTATTCAGTGCATCTGCTGCGAGACATCTTTTCATTCCGGATGGACAAGCAAGGGCTGCGAACGGTGCTGCTGCCAGGGGCTCTGCTGGCAGCGTGTGGTTTGCTGCAGATCCTGTTGTATCGGCAATGGATTGTTCCAATGTACCTGGCCGTTGGATTACTCGTGTATGCCGTAGTCTTCCTGCGGCTGGCTTCACCCGAGGATATTCGCTTGATCGAGTCGCTTGTTCCGAAACCAGGCGCGAGTCTCGTGAGATTGCTCAGAGGGCGAGAGCGAAGCGCCAAGGCTGAGGAGGTGTTGACCGGCAGTGGGCTTCGGTAGGAAAAGACAGGGAAAGGCATGTCATGTGCTTCTCCGGGAATAGAGGCATCGGGAGAGAAGGATCATGAGCCTGAATCCGGTGTACTTCGCCATCCGCGACGACGACACCTGCTACTTCACGAGGCCGCAGGATCTGGAGTCGTGTTACGGCCGGATCTGGGATACCTGCCCGGTATCGCTGTCGATCGTACCGGTGCATGCCTGCACAAAATCGGGCGTCGTGCCGAAGGAGCACTGGACCGGCAACCGACTCTTTCCGCTCGAGGAGAATCCAGCGCTGGTCGACTTTCTGCGCGAGGCCATCGCGGCCCGGCGGGTTCATGCAACGCTTCATGGTTACCATCACCGGGACGAGCCCGACGGGTATGAATTTGTTGCCGGCGATGATCTGTCCGGAAAGGTGCGCGCGGGCCGTAAGTATCTTGAAGAGCTGCTGGGGCAACCGATCCAGGTCTTCGTGCCGCCCCACAACTCCCTGGGGGGACGCGGCTATCAGGCAGTTGTCTCCGCAGGGTTGCACATCAGTGGAATTCCTTCTTTCAAGCCTTCCGTGCGCGGGTGGGATCCGCGGGTGCTGGCCATCGGACTGCGGGAGCGGCTGTGGCACCGTCGGCATGGTTTTCGGCGGCCCTGGCCGCTTGTTTTTCCGGATGGACATCGGGAATTGCCGTACCATGGCTTGACGCCGGTGGTCACATTGGAGAGCCTGGTCGCGGCTTTTGACCGCGTTCGACAAAATGGCGGCGTTTTCTGCCTGGCGACGCATTACTGGGAGTTCGACAGACCGGGTCGTGGGCAACCGTTGACCATTCGGCAGATCCTGGAGCGGTTCTGGGACCATGTCCTGTCGGCCGGAGATCAGGTTCGGTTCTGTACGCTGGGAGAGCTCTGTCACAAGACACCGGAAGCCGCCGGCTGAGGATTCAGATCAGAGGATGCGTCGTGCCATGAAGATCACGTTCATTAACCGCATGATGGGCATTCTGCGCGGCGGGGGTGAATGCTTTGACCTGAACATGGCCCGGGCATTGCAGCGGCTGGGGGCCCAGGTGCGGTTTGTGGTGGGCCGGAGGGTGTTCGGGCTGGATTGCCCGCTGGAAGAATTCGAAACGCATTACATCCGGTCTCCATACCTGAGAGGCTTTGAGTACCGGCATGGGAACAGTCGATACCGGGTAGTGCGTTCGATTGGTATGCGCGCCCGGCGCAAGGATGACCTCTGGTTCGGTCGGCGGGTGATTTCCCACATACTCGCCCGGGACAGGGATACGGATGTCTTCCAGGTATGCGCCCTGGCCGAAGTGGCCGCGCGGTTGACGGAGGCCGGACGGAAGGCGGTGGTCCGTTTTCCGGGGCCCCCGACGCCAACCATGGCGGCCTGGACGCGGCGCTGTTCCGGCTGCTTTACTCACGGCGCCTCCTACGAGGGCGCGCTGCAAATGGGTCTCAAACCCGCCTTGATCGTGGCCGGCTGCGATATGGACCTCTTTCATCCGCCGGAAAAACGTTCCGGGAGGGCCGGTCAATGCCGGTTCATCTTTGTCGGACGTTGTATTCCTGTGAAAAACCTGGACTTCCTTGTGGACGGTTTTGCCGCCGCCCGCCGTCGCTTGCCGGAGCTTACGCTGACGATCGTCGGGGACGGCAACTGCCTGCCCGTGATTCGCCGGAAAGTGGAGGGGCTGGGGTTAAGCGGGGCCGTGGAGTTTCCCGGCTTTCTGAGTGGGCGTGCCCTGGCCGATCAGTATCGTGCGGCCGATTGCTTCACCCTGGTAAGCCAGTACGAGTCGTTCAGCCTGGTTGCGCTGGAAGCCATGAGTTCGGGTCTTCCGCTGATCCTGTCGCAGGTGGGGCACTTGCCCCGCTTTATCGAGGATCATCAGGCGGGGACCCTGGTCAAGCCGGGCGATGTGGCAGGGCTCGCCGATGCCATGGTCTGGTGGGCTGAGCACCCGGAGGCCCGCGCTGCGACAGGCTGCCGTAATCGTGCCACCGTCGAAAAGCATTTTAGTTGGGATGCCAGCGCGCGCAAGCTGCTGACTTTCTACGAGTCCCTGCTGTAAGGAGGCTGAGCCATCAGGATCGCAATCGTCTGTCCATCCTTTCTGCCCTGGGTGGGGGGGGCGGAGCTCGTCATGCATCACCTGGCCTGCCAGTGGTCCCGTCAAGGCCACGAGGTCTGCGTGATGAATACCATTACCGACAAAGCGACGCATCCTGATGCGACATATAGCGTCAAACGCTTCAGGATGCTGCGTGGCACGGCGCGGTTTGGCTATCATCGATTCCCGTTTCAGGGGTTTGCGGTCAGGAGTATTGCCGCGCTGCTTCGAGATTTCCGCCCCGACCTGGTGTCGGCTCACTTTGGCTATCCCACCGGGGTGTGGCTCAGCCGCATTCGTCCCCTGCCCAGGTATCTGATCACCTGCCACGGTGGAGAACTGACCAAGTTTTACTGGGGTTACAGGCAGAGATGGAACATCGACGCGATTCTGCGCGATGCGCTGAATGATTCCGTGGGCGCCATCGCAATCAGTAGCCATGCCCGAAAATTGATGGAGGAAATTGGTGTTCGCCCCGATCGAATCCTGGATATTCCCAATGGCGTGGATCTGGACAAGTTCAAGTCCCGCGTGGACGTGAATATCCGCGAAAAACTGGGGCTTCCGGCCGATTCGCTGATCATCCTCAGCGTCGGGCGGAATCATCCGCAGAAAGCCTACGGGACGGGGATCAGGGCATTTGCGAAGGTTGCGGCCCGCGCTCCGCAAGCGCGTTACGTCATTGTCGGTAGATGGCTTGAGGAGTGGCAGCCGCTTGTGAAAGAGCTTGAACTTGAGGAGCGGGTCATTCTCTGCCCCGGCTTGTACGGCGACGAGCTGATTGCCATGTACCAGCAGGCAGACATCTTCTTCTCGCCTTCCATCTGGGAGATGTTTGCCCTGGTGGTGATCGAGGCGATGGCCGCCGGTTTGCCTGCCGTGGTGACCAACATCAGCGGCAGCCAGGACGCCATCCACACCGGGGACAATGGCATCGTCGTGGAGCCTGACCGCCCCGATGAGATGGCCGACGCTCTCCTCCAGTTGATCGAAAATGCCCCCTTGCGGCGTCAAATGGGGACCAGGAATTTGGAACGTTCGAAGCTCTACGGCTGGGATCGGGTCAGCCGTCAGTACATCGAACGCGCGCTGATATCCTGAAGGTTCTCCCGATAGCGGTCTCCCCTGCTCTTTGGAGCCCGATTCCATGACTTTTCGGCAGGTCTGTTACCTGATCCGCTCTGATCTGCACCGCTACCATGGGCGGACAAACTGGCGTTTGCTGGCACGTGAACTCCTTTTCGGCGTGGGCTTCAAATACTCGTTCTGGATGAGAGTTACTGCCTGGCTTTCGCATCAATCCGCGGCATGGTTTCCGATTTACCTGATCGCACGTCTGTTCCATCGCAGGTACATCTACAAGTTTGGCATCAGCATTCCCTTTCCAACCGTCGTGGGCCCCGGTTTCTACATTGGTCACTTCGGCGGTATCCATGTCAATTCAGGAGTTCGAATAGGGCGGAACTGTAATATCAGCCAGGATGTTACGATTGGGCAGGCCAGTCGGGGCGAACGCCGTGGCGTACCAAACATCGGGGACAACGTTTACATCGGGCCTGGCGCAAAAATCTTCGGGGGCATCCGGATTGGAGATCATGTGGCCATCGGAGCCAACTGCGTGGTCACCCGGGATGTTCCTGATCATGCCGTGGTGGTTGGAGTTCCGGGGCGAGTTGTGAACTTCAACGGTTCCGAGGGTTACATTAATCGAACGGATTATGATTATCCGCTGCCGACCGGTGCCGAAGCGAAAGATCATGAGCCTGCCGTCGACCCACCCAACAGTGCGAAGCCGGCAGATGCTCAACTACATGCTCACAATGGAAAAGCCGGGGAGACCGCCGAATGAGCGCTAATACGACACCTTACACCCAATGGCCGGCCACGTATGAGGCGCCGTTGGAATTGACAACCAATGCTACTGATGATCCACTCGGCATCGAGCGTCCGCCCTCTCTGGCGCGCAAAGCCGTGGAGGCCGCTCTCTACATCACGCTGTTCAACAGCACGTTCATGTTCACGACGGGATCGGCGTTCATCCCGGGTCTTGGTGGGTTGCTGCTCCTGGTTGCCGGTGGAATCGGGTTGACCATTCAGCTCGCCCAGGGCGAACGGCTGCCGATATCCTTCTGGTTTGCGGCCGCCATGACGCTGGCGGCCAATGTCTCCCAGTCGCTCAACGGGCAGCCACCCATCTTCGGCGAAGGCCTCCGGTCATTCCTGTTCTGGAGCTTCCAACTGCTGATGGTCTGCTATCTCATCCGAAACGAAGCAACCGAGAAACGGATGCTGGTCTTTATGACCCTCCTGGTCATCGCCGCGGTCTGGATGGGGGGTGAATTCTACGGGAGAAAAGACAATCGTCTAAGGCTTGAGCAGTACAGCGTGGGGGCGTCCTTCGGCAACGCGAACCAACTCGCCACGCTGTCAGGCTTGTTTGCGGTGTCGTTTCTCTTCTGGTCCCTGCGGGCGCTCAAGAGCATTCGACGCGCCTGGATGGCTCCGGTGCTGTGGATTCTGGCGGCCACGCTGGTGATGATCCTGTTCCGGACCGCCTCGCGCAGCGGCGTGCTCCTGTTTGCGTGTGGGATGGCGATGCTGGCGATCACGATCCTGCTCGGCCGCGGAGTGCGCCTGGCGGGTATCGTAGTGGTTGGAGTGGTGTTGGTGGCAGCCTCTCATCTGTCCCTGATGCTGGCCGACTCGATTGAAGTGCTGGAATATCGGGCGGGCCTGGGGAGCCGTCGTCAGGATGTATATCACATTCAGACACTCTACGATATGTGGGATACCGCCCTGGTGGGACGGGGGCCGTCTCGCGCCCAAGTCTCTGCCGCGGGTATTACCGCCCATAACTCTTTCATCTATACCAATGTTGCGTTTGGAGGGATTACCGCCGTCATTCTGCTGGCGTGGGTGCTCACGCTGGGCTGGCGGCTGTTGCGGATGTTGGTTTCGTCGGAGTTACCGCTGGACCGGCGTCTGTTTGTGGCCACCATGGCGGGAATGGCGCTGGGAGACATGGTGTTTGCCAACCAGGCGTACATGCACCTGTCGGTCTTGTATGCCATCGGAATCATCGAAAAATACACGTCCGCTTACTCCCGGCGGATGATTGCTCAGCGGCGCCAAGCCGGTGAGTATGCCGCATTCGGAGGGGAGGGCGACCTGGGATGGTCAGACTTTGGCGTGTCGGATCCACTCTCGATCCGTCAGGTCGCCCGCTGGTGAGAGCCTGCGCGTATGTCCGCTCCCATTAGAGTCACGCACGTTATGCCCCAGATCGGGATCGGCGGGGCGGAAATGCAACTGCACGCGCTGATCACCCGCAGCGATCCGAGTGTGGTTTCCCACCAGGTTTTGTATTACAGCCCGGCGCTTGATGACGAGGGCCACCGCGTCTACCGCGAATCGGGCGTTCCCGTTGAGTGTGTGCCGCGCAGTAAGGCTCGGCCGGTGAAGTTCGTTCGCGATCTGGCCGCGGCCATCCGACGTTCGCGGCCGGACATTGTCCAATGCTGGCTGTACAGCGGGGCTGTCTGGGGCCGGATCGGGGCCATGCTGGCGGGGGCGCGATGCATTCTCATCACCCATCGCGGAACCGGTCTGGCCAGGGTGGCGCTGCTGAGGGGGTTGGAGCGGCTGACCAGTCGCCGGATGCACTTTGTGGCCAACAGCCGGGCCTGCGCCCGCGTGGTGGCTGAACGGCTCGGTCTGGCGCCCGAACGGTTTCACGTGGTTTACAACGGCATCGACCTGAAGGCTTACGGCCCAGCGCCCGGCGATCCGTTGCTGCGGACGGAACTGGGTATTCCGGCGGACCAGAAAGTGATTGTGATGGTGGGGCGGCTGTCGCCTCCGAAGAATTATCCCATGCTGTTTCGGGTGGCCCGGCGATGCCAGGGGGTTCTGCCGGTTCATTTTGTCATCGTCGGCCACGGCGAGTTGGAGGCGGAACTGCAGGGGCAGGTAAAGGAGATGGGGCTGGAGGGCATTGTCCATTTCCTGGGGCTTCGCCGGGATGTGCCCCGCATTCTTTCCGGCGCGGACCTGTTCTGCTTTACAAGCCTGCGAGAAGGTTTCCCCAATGCGCTGCTGGAGGCCATGGCGTCCGGTCTGCCGGTGGTGACCACCGATTTCCCCGGGGCCGACGAACTGGTTGAGGACGGCGTGTCGGGGATGATTGTCAACCGGGAGGACGACCAGGCGGCTTACGCTGCCATCCGCAGCCTCCTGGCGGATGAGAATTTGCGCTTGCGTTTAGGCGCGGCGGCCCGCCGGGTGGCCGAAGACCGTTTTTCGATGGAGAGGATGGTCGATCGGACGCTGGAACTGTACCGTGATCTTCTGAGCGGCAGGAGCTCAGGCTCTGGAGTTGGCGGTGGATAGGGAGAAGCAGGCGGCCGATTGTGCGATGGCCAATGAGGGACGCCATGTGGCAGAGAGTGGGGGGATGCGCAAGCTCAGGATCGCCGTGGTGTCGGGGGGGACGTTCCCGCACACGCGACCCTATATCGACTTCTACAGGCAGCGTGGCCACGAGGTGTTCTGGATCGCTTTCGACCGGCAGATCCCGGACTACGGCGTCCCCACGTTCGACATTTCGCACGGGGCCAGCGCCCGGCGGCCATGGTCCAAGTGGAAGTACCTGTGGGCGGGTCTGAGTCTTCGGAAAATTTTGCGACGGCTCCGCCCGGATATCGTGCATGGTCAGTATGTCAGCAGTGCCGGCCCCGTCTGCCTGCTGTCGGGCTTTCGACCTTATGTCCTCACCGCTCACGGAGGGGACCTCCTGGGGCACACCAAGTCCCTGCCGCGCCGGATGCTGTTGAGGCCGTCGCTGCGTCGGGCGGCGTTGGTCAACCCGGTCTCCCGGCAGCTTGCAGAAGTGGTGGAGGAGCTCGGGGTGACGAGAGAGCGAATCCTGACCGCCACCCTGGGGGTGGACATGGACGCGCTGCCGTACCGTCCCAGGGTTGAATGGCATTCTCCGGTTCGGCTTCTGTGCACCCGCGGGCTTCGGGCGGTGTACGACCCGGTTACGATCCTACGGGCCTGTGCGATTCTCAAGAGGGGCAACACGCAGTTTACCTGCACCTTCGCGGCCGGGGGGCCAATGGAGCCGGAATTGAGGACACTGGCCAGAAAAGAAGGGCTGGAGGGAACCGTCCGGTTCCTGGGAGGGTATCAACATTCCGGGATTGCCGAGCTGCTTTACGACCACGATATTTATGTATCCGCGTCCTTGTTTGACGGATCTTCGCTGTCCCTGCTGGAAGCCATGGCCTGCGGCATCTTTCCTGTCGTGTCGCGGATTCCAAGCAACCAGGGCTGGCTGGACGAAGGCCGGACGGCTCTGATGTTCGCCCCTGGCGATGCGATGGAGTTGGCCGAGCGCATCCGGCAGAGCCTGGAGTCCGCGGCGCTGGTGCGCGAGGCGGTGCAAGCGAACCGATCGCGAGTCGAGGAACGCGGAAGTCGGCATCGAAATATGGGCCTGCTGGAAAGTCAGCTTTACCGGCTCTTGGCGGCCGAGGGCTGAATCACCGGGCTGGGCGTCAGAAAAGGGACCGTGCTGACATGAGCCGTTGGTTGAGCGTTTATCATCGTCTTCCGTACCCTCTGCGCGTGATGGCTGCCAGCGCCAGGGGTTATTATCTCAACTACTGGCGACAGGGGCGCAGTTCAGAACAGCTCATCACCGAGGCTCATCAGCGCGAAACCTGGGACAGCGCGGCGTGGAAGGTCTGGCGTGATCAGCGACTGCGGCTGCTGCTGGAGCGAGCCGCGACACAGGTTCCCTACTACCGCGATTACTGGAGTCGACGCAAGGATGGCGAATGGGCGCGACTGGAGAACTGGCCGATCCTGAAAAAGGATGTGCTGCGGGAGAATCCCGGCGCATTCGTCGCGGACGGCTGCGACAGACGCCGGATGTTCAGTGAGCACACCAGCGGAACGACCGGCAAGCCTTTAAGCGTCTGGTGGAGCAGGCGGACGGCGCAGGAATGGTATGCGTTATTCGAGGCCCGCGCGCGGCGATGGCATGGAGTCAGCGACCGGGATCGATGGGTCCATATCGGCGGACAGTTGGTCACACCGTTTGACCAGAAACGACCGCCTTTCTGGGTCTGGAATTTCGCCATGCGCCAGCTTTACATGTCCTCCTATCACTTATGCCCGGAGAACATCTCCGCCTACCTGGATGCCATGCGCCGTCATCGGGTTCGTTACATGCTGGGTTATTCATCCTCCATGTATACGCTGGCCCGGTTGGCAGAGGTCAACGGTCTGGAGGCCCCACGCCTGGCGGTGGTCATCAGCAACGCGGAGCCTCTCTTTGCCCATCAGCGCGAAACCATATCGCGTGTATTCGGTTGCCCGGTACGCGAGACCTACGGTATGACCGAAATCGTCTGCGCGGCCAGCGAATGCGAGCAGGGATCGTTGCATATCTGGCCTGACGTGGGGGTGTTGGAGATCCTGGAAGACGATTCAGACAAACCGGCCGAGCCGGGGCAACCGGGACGCGTGGTGGCGACCGGATTGCTGAACATGGATATGCCTCTGGTTCGCTACGAAGTGGGGGACCGAGCCGTTATCGATTCCACAGGCAGTCGTTGTGCCTGCGGGCGGGGATTGCCCCTCTTGAGGTCGGTCGAAGGCCGGTCTGATGACACGGTTCTGACGCCGGATGGCCGAACTCTCGGGCGGATCACGGCGGTTTTCAAGACCGATCTGCCAATTCAGGAGGCCCAGGTTGAGCAGCAATCGCTGTGCCAACTGCTTGTGAGGATCGTGCCCCTGGACGACTACAAAGAGGCGGATGGACAGTCAATCATCGAGCGGTTGCGTGAGCGTGTGGGGAACACCATGGCCATTCGGATTGAGTTGGTGGATTCAATTCCACGCACGGCAAACGGCAAGTTTCGCACGGTGATCAGCCGGCTCTCAAGCGAAGACCGCGAGTTGGCGTTTCGTGGGCAGGCTTCCGACACGAGGACCGGTGGATTGTCCGGCTTATCTACCTCAGGAGAGCGGCCGTAATGGCAGCGGTATTAGTGGTGGGCAACTTTCTGACCGCCGCGGGCCGGTCGGTATCGACCTGCCAGTCGCTCGCGCTGCGCCTGACGGCAGCGGGCCTGGAGACGATCACCACTTCTTCGCGGATGGCTCGGATGAGCCGCCTTGCAGACATGGTGGCGACCGCCTGGCGCGAGCGCCGCAGGTATGAGAGCGCCTATGTGGAGGTGTACAGCGGACCAGCCTTCATCTGGGCGGAGGCCGTCTGCTGGACGCTGCGGCGTGCGGGAAAGCCCTATGTGCTGGCTTTACACGGCGGGAGTCTGCCCGTGTTCGCACGGCGATGGCCGGGGCGGGTTCGCAGATTGCTGAGGAGCGCCGCGGCCGTTGTTGCCCCCTCGAGCTATCTTCAGCAGGCCATGCGGCCCTTCCGGGAAGATATTTCCATCGTGCCGAATGCCCTGGAGCTGAGCAGCTATCGTTTTCGGCTGCGAAGCGCGCCGCAGCCGCGCCTGGTATGGTTGCGGGCATTCAATCACATTTATAATCCATCCCTGGCGGCCCGGGTCGTGGCCCTGCTGTGCCGTGACTTCCCCGACGTGCGGTTGTGCATGGTCGGACCGGACAAGGGCGACGGCAGTCTTGAGGAGTTTCTGAAGGCAGCGGGGGAATTGGGCGTTCTGGATCGCATCGAGAGGCCGGGCGGAATTCCAAAGTCCAAAGTCCCCGAGGTTCTCGACGCCGCCGACATATTTCTGAACACGACCCATGTGGATAATACGCCGGTGAGCGTCTTGGAGGCCATGGCCTCGGGACTGTGTGTCGTCACTACCAACGTGGGGGGGATTCCATATCTGGCCAGCCACGAAGAGGATGCCCTTCTGGTGAAGGATGATGATGCCGAGGGCATGGCCGCGGCGGTCCGCCGTGTTCTCCTGGAGCCTGGCCTGGCGGGTCGTCTCTCCCGCGGGGCACGGAACACGGCGGAGCAGGTGGACTGGTCTCACGTCCTGCCGCGCTGGATATCGCTGCTGCAAACGATAGCGGCTGGAAGGCATTCCTGAGCACCAGGTTCGGATTATCGCCGGGCGGTCCTTCCGTATTGCGGGATCAGGTGCCCCGGGTTTGATACATGCGGCGCCATGAGAGCCGCCTGTCGGCATGCGTGCCTTGGGCTGTCGATCGAGCGTGGGTGTCCGGGCCGGGGCTTGGCCAGGCGGTCGCATTGCTTTTCGATGTGCCGGCCGGTTCAGAGGCATTGGTGATGTCAGCATGGCTATGCCGACCTCAGCCGATCGAAGCCAGCGGATGGTGGGCCCAAGAGCGATTTGGGAGTGAATTCCGCCTCAAGTCGTGCCGATGGAGAGTTCGTATCCGGACGGGTCACGTCGTAATCCGTTGCGGTTATCGGAACCGCCAGGTATGATGGCGGCCGGCTCTGTGGAGCTGGGACGGCAGGGACGACGGGGAGCTGGTGGAAAATTCGCATTCGATACCCCAGGACGGCAACTCGGGTTATCTGAAGGGAGAATGTGCCATGAGTGCGGCGGACAAGGGCGACACGCAAGTGGTCCGGATCGGCGTGATCGGCGCAGGGAACTGGGGCAAGAATCTCGTGCGGAATTTTGCCACCCTTCCAGGCTCGAAGTTGTCTTATGTGTGCGATCTGAATGAGAAGACACGCCAATCAATGACCGCCTTGTATCCGCAGGCCACGGTTGTGGATCGCATTGACGCGGTGCTGTCCGATCCGGCGGTTGACGCGGTGGTGATCGCCGTGGAGGCCCCCGAACACTATCGAGTGGCCAAGGCCGCTCTCCTGGCCGGCAAGCACACCTACGTTGAAAAACCGCTGACGCTCAGGAGCGAGGAGGCTGTCGAGCTGGTCCAGTTGGCGGCCCAGGCCGGAAGAAAACTCATGGTTGGCCATTTGCTGGAATATCATCCGGCGGTCAACTACATGAAAGACCTTATCAAGACCGGCAAAGTGGGAAACCCGTTATACCTGTACTTCCAGCGGCTCAACCTTGGCGTGGTCCGCAAGGCGGAGAACGCATGGTGGTCGTTGGCGCCCCATGACATTTCCGTCGCCTGTTATCTTTTCGAGAGCGAACCGGTCAGCGTTTCGGCGACCGGGCACGCTTACCTCCAGAAGGGTATTGAGGACGTGGTCTTTGCCAACCTCAAGTTCGCCGATGGGCGCATGGCGCAGATCCATGTGTCCTGGCTGGATCCGCACAAGATTCGCAAGATCACGCTGGTCAGTTCCCAGAAGATGGTGGTCCTTGACGACATGGAGGCTTCCGAGAAGATTCGCATTTATGACAAGGGTGCGGAGATTCGGAGCGTGGACAGCTACAGCGAGGCCATCACGCTTCGTACCGGCGACATCCTGATCCCGAAAGTGTCGACGCAGGAGCCGCTCCAACTGGAATGTCGACACTTCGTTGATGCAATTCTGACGGACCAGCCGATCCGTTCCGACGGGGCGGACGGCGTTCGCGTGGTCCGGGTCCTCGAAGCCGGCTCACGGTCACTGGCCGAGGGCGGCGCACCGGTCAGGCTGTCATAGCATATCAGGAGAAACAGGCAGTGGCGGACACGATAGGCGATTACTTCGTTCACGAATCAAGCTACGTCGACGAGGGGGCGGAAATCGGGAGTGGCACCAAAATCTGGCATTTCTGCCATATTCTGAAAGGGGCGCGCATTGGCCGCAATTGCTCTCTCGGGCAAAACGTCAATGTGGGCTCCAAGGCCGTGATTGGCAACAATGTCAAGATTCAGAACAACGTCTCGGTCTACGACAACGTCACGCTGGAGGATGACGTCTTCTGTGGGCCGAGCATGGTCTTTACCAACGTGATAAACCCGCGGTCGCACGTGTCGCGCAAGCACGAATACAAGAACACGCTGGTGAAGCGGGGAGCGAGCATTGGGGCCAATGCCACCATCGTGTGCGGGCACACGATTGGCGAATACGCGTTCATCGGGGCCGGAGCGGTAGTCACCCGGGATGTTCCGGCCTATGCCTTGATGTATGGCAGCCCGGCCCGTCAGCACGGGTGGGTGTGTCAGTGCGGCGAGCAACTGCCCAAAGATTTCGAGCATGCACGGTGCGCTGCCTGCGGGCATGAGTATCGGTGCGAGTCCGGCGCGCTCAAGCCGCTCTCCGGGTTCTGATGGCAAGGACGATTCTGGATTCTGGAATAAGGATACACACATGTGCGCAGCGATGAAAGTGCCGCTTTTGGACCTGAAAGCCCAGTACGCCACCATTCGTGACGAAGTGAAGGCGGCGATTGATAAGGTTCTTGAGTCACAAATATTCATCAACGGCCCCGAGGTCAAGCAGTTGGAAGAGGCCGTTGCCGCTTACAGCTCCTGCAAGCGGGGCGTGGGGGTGTCCAGCGGGACCGATGCGCTGCTGTGTGCCCTGATGACCCTGGGGATTGGCCCGGGCGATGAAGTCATCACGGTTCCGTTTACGTTTTTCGCCACGGTGGGCAGCATCGTGCGGATCGGGGCCAAGCCTGTATTCGTGGATATTGAGCCGGATACGTTCAACATCAATCCCGAGCAGATCGAGCGGGCCGTCACTCCGCGCACCAAGGCCATCATACCGGTGCATCTGTTTGGCCAGTGTGCGGACATGGACCCGATTCTGGAGATCGCGCGACAGCGCAATCTGTATGTCATCGAGGATGCTGCCCAGGCTATCGGCGCCACCTACAAGGGCCGACCGGCCGGTTCGATGGGAACGCTGGGCTGCCTGAGCTTCTTCCCCTCGAAAAATCTGGGGGGGCTGGGCGATGGCGGCATGATCCTGACGCAGGATCCCGAACTGGCTGACAAGTGCCAGATATTCCGGCAACATGGCAGCAAACCCAAGTACTATCACCGGTTTGTCGGGGGCAATTTCCGGCTGGACACGCTTCAGGCCGCGGGCCTGCTGGTTAAGCTGAAATACCTGGATGGCTGGAGTGAGCGCCGTCGCGCGAATGCCAGGATGTATGACGAGTTGTTTGCCGGCTGCCCGGCGGTCAAAACGCCGACGATCCGTTCCTGCAACGTCTCGATCTATAATCAATATGTGATCCGGGTTGGCGATCGCCGTGATGCCCTGCGTGCCCACCTCACCGAGAAGGGAATTGGCACGGAAATCTACTATCCCTTGTCGCTTCATGAACAGGAATGTTTCAAGAATCTGGGCTACGGAAAAGGCAGTTTCCCGGAGAGCGAGAAGGCGGCGGCCGAGACGCTCGCATTGCCCATCTATCCTGAGCTGACTCCGGAACAGATCAGGTATGTGGCCGGCGAGGTGAAGAACTTCCTGTCCTGACCGATAGCATGAGTGCCCATCAACCTTCAGTGGAGCCGGGTGGAATATCCCAGGCTGATCCGCAGGATCACTGGCCACTGGTCAGCGTCGTTGTTGCTGTGCGCAACGAAGCTGATTTCGCCGATCGCTGCCTGCGCAGCCTGCTGAGGGGCGATTATCCACCAGACCGGATGGAAATCCTGGTCGTCGATGGAATGAGTAATGACGGTACTCGAGCCATCGTGGAACGGCTGGCGAAGGAGGATTCCCGCATTCGTCTGCTGGACAATCCCAGGCGGATTGTGGCCGCGGGCGTCAATGTGGCCATACGGGAAGCGCGTGGCGAGATTATCACCTGGTTGGGGGGGCACGCTGAATACGCCCCGGATTTCCTGAGCTGCTCGGTGCGGGCACTGATGGAGCATCCGGAGGTATGGTGCGTTGGCGGCCCGATCCGTACGGTTGCCGAGGGCTGGGTGGGCAGAAGCATTGCCGCGGCCATGAGCACCCCTGTGGGCGTCGGCAATGCCATGTTCCGCCTGGGGAACTATGAAGGATACGTGGACACGATTACCTTCGCCAGTTACCGGCGTTGGGTATTTGACCGGATCGGTTTGTTTGACGAGGAGCTGGTCAGGAACCAGGATGACGAATTGAATCTGCGCCTGGTGCTGGCCGGCGGTAAGATCTACATGACTCCCCAGATTCGCAGTGAGTATTATCCGCGTACCTCCCTGCGAAAGCTGGCCCGTCAATACTTCCAGTATGGCTACTGGCGGATTCGCACCATTCAGAAGCACCAGCGGCCGGCGACGCTTCGCCAGATTGCCCCGCTGCTCTTTGTACTGACCTGGCTTGTGCTGATGACAGCCACACTGGTCTGGCCACCGGCCGGCTGGGGCCTGCTGGCTTTTGCGTGCCTTTACGCTCTGGGCCTGTTGGCGGGGGCGATGGACGTGGCACGGCGGACCGGCATTCGAGAGGCCCTGCTGTCGCCGGTGGTATTTGCCATTCTGCACTTCTCATACGGATTGGGAAGCCTCAAGGGCCTGGTTTCATTCGTGCTGCTCAGGCGCAAACCCTCCCGGCCGGAGGATCACGCCCTCTCGCGCTGACTATGCATATCGCCTATATCCATCAATACTTCGCGACTCCCAACGGCAGCACGGGAACGCGCAGCTATGAGTTTGCGCGGCGCTGGGTGGCGGCCGGCCACCGTGTGACGATGCTGACTTCTACTGCGCAGTTGACGCCGGCGGATGTGCCCGGTGGAGATCTGTCCCGTCGCTGCGAATTCGTGCTGGACGGCATCCGTGTGATCGCCCTGCCCATCCGCTACTCGCAGAAGATGGGTAAAGCCGCGCGGATCCTGGCGTTTCTCCGTTTCATGGCCGCCAGTTCCCGGGAGATCCTCAGGCTGTCCGGTGTGGATGTCGTTTACGCCACGAGCACTCCGCTGACCGTTGCCGTGCCGGCCCTGCTGCGGAAGTTTGTTCGTGGCACCCCATTCGTATTTGAAGTCCGCGACCTGTGGCCGGCTGTGCCCTGTGAGCTGGGTTACATTCGCAGCCGGCTGCTTACGCGGTTTCTGTGCTACTTCGAACGCCTGGTCTATCGTCGGGCGGCGGCTGTGGTGGCGCTGTCGCCGGGAATGCGCGATGGCGTTCAGGCGTCGCTCAGGGGGGACAAGAGGATCCTGGTGGCGCCCAACTGCTGCGACACCGAGGTGTTTCGGCCCGACAGGGACGGCTCACTGGTGCGGCGAGACCGCGGATGGGAAGGGCGATTTGTGTGCGTCCACGTCGGGGCCATCGGGATGTCGAATGGGCTGGATCTGGTTGTTCGAACGGCCGACCGTCTTCGCGACGATCCTGAGTACCTCTTCGTCCTGGTCGGTGATGGACGAGAGCGGCCGCGGCTCATGAAGATGGTTGAGGACCGAAAGCTCACCAACGTTCAGTTCACCGGCAGCGTTCCCAAGGAACAGTTGCCCGACCTCTTCGCGGCCGCTGACGTGTCCATGGTTGTCTTCGCGCCTTTCCCGGTCCTGGAGCACAACAGCGCGAACAAGTTTTTCGACTCACTCAGCGCCGGCAAGCCGATTGTTCTCAGTTATGGGGGCTGGCAACGCGAGTTGATCGAGGCTGCCGAGGCGGGTCTGGGATGCCGGCAGGGAGACGAGGAGGCATTTGCCCGGAATATCCAGACCCTCAAAGACGATCCGGCCCTCCGAGCGAAGATGGGCCGGAATGGTCGGCGCCTGGCCGAGACTATGTTTCATCGAGACCTGGTGGCCGCACAGGTGCTGTCCTTCATCGGGGAGGCCGTGACCTGCTGAGTCCGGCGAACCCGGTACAGCCGGCTGGTCCGCCATTTGGTTGCGCATCCCAGGGCAATGTATCTGTAGCGCGTCGGGAGCAGTGGTTCGAGCACGTCCGCGTCAGTCAGGTGGAGGATGCTCCGCTGCCACTCCCGTCGGCCAAAGGCCGCCGCAACCTCGCGAAAGGCCAGTTGGCGAGCTGCGAATACGCCGAGTAGTTCGGACATTTCCGCGGGTGAAATGTAACGCCAACGCGCTGCCCACTTCACGCAACGGGTGTGAAGAAAACGGTGAAGCGGGGAGGCGGTCAGATTCTCCGCAAAGGCCAGATGGCCTCCCTGCCACAGCACGCGGTGCATTTCTCCCATCTCGATCTTCTGCCCTTCCCAACCCAACGCTCCCCCGATACCGCCCAGGACGGATTTGAAGGCGACGATGTCGAACGCGTGACCTTCAAATGGCAGACGGGTGGCGTTGACGCGCGTACTCAATTCGATTCGAGACCCCGTAACGTTCATGCTACTTCCGGGCCGCAGGCGCGGGGCCGTCCCGATCTGAACACACCACCTGGCAGCCCCGCAGCGACCAGGAATGGCTCAAGCCCCCGTTGCGCGCACCCACCTCCAGGACGCGCAGCCCCCTGTCTGCCCGAGGCATCGCTCCCAGAATGGCAGAGCGCTCTCCCAGCTACGGACATCCCATTCGACAATGTCACGAATCGTCTGGCGAGTCAGTGTCACAGACATGGTGTTGCCGGACCTCACTTTCGTGAGGTTGATGCAGCCGAGGTTCAGGAGGCCGCCCAGACCAGGGTATCGTCGTCTTGTTGTGAATCCAAGCCCGCCGACTGTTCCTTGAGGGCCGGAGCGATGGACGCCAACGCCTCACCGAGGGTTCCAAATGCGAATTCGTCGCAGAGCCGGGCCAGGCGGTCGGCGACTCGTGAACGCCACAGTTCCTGTGTGAGCTGGCGGCGCCAGGAGATGCGGGAGCCTTCACGGCGAAAAGCCGCAACCTCACCAGGAGCCAGTTCATAGGGGTGGAAATAGATGACGGCCGGATGACCGGCACGATTGATCCGGCGAAGGGCCCTGGTCATGATCCCCGCAGGCAGAAGGCGCGTGTAGCCGCCGCCGCAGACCGGCCAGTTACGGCCCAGCAGGTGCACGGTGGCAGGGGGAAACTCGATCAACTCGCAGTTGGGCCAGCGATATGGGAACCGCGGGGCGTCAGCGATTCCGTAGCGCCGTCCGGCAATGGGAAAGACGCTCGAACTATAACGGAATCCAAGTCCGGCCAGAATGGGGACGGCCCACAGAGAATCTCGGGTGATGGAAAACGCCGGGGCGCGATAAGCGGCGGGCCGTTGGCCGATCTGGGCTTCGATGACCTGAATGGAGCGGCGGACGTCGGCGGCAAAACGGGCTGGTGTCATCCGGTAGACGAGTTCGTGTCCATAGCCATGAGAGCCGATCTCGTGACCGGCATCCCTGATGGTTGGCAGGAGCCTGGGAAATGCCTCGCAGACACTGCCGAGGACAAAGAAGGTGGCCCGAACCCCGACCCGGTCCAGAAGCGTCAAAACGCGATCCAGGTTGGCCGCTACGCGCGAGGTGATCTTGTGGCCGGGATGGAGTACGGCCTGGCCCCAGTCCTCCAGATCCACTGTCATGGCATTGAGCATGCCGCCCTGTCCTCCTGCTCCCGCTGCGGTGCCCGGCGTCCGGGGCCTTCTCATGTTTTCGGACGCTGAGAGGCCAGACTTAAGACGAACCATCCATAACCTGCGCACGGTGGCGGGCGGCCTCATCGTGCCCTACGCCCGAGCTGGCGGGGGGGCGAACCGGGCCAGGTATTCGACGGTACGGCGGGCGGTCTTTTCGCTGACCCTCATGTGGGTTGGCAGGTTGACCACCTCACGAGCGGCCTGCTCTGCGACGGGACAACTACCTGAAGCGTAGCCATAGGCTTCCAGCGGAGTCTCGATCGGATGGAGCGGGCACTCGAACCAACTCCCCAGTTCGATAAAGTGACCGGCGGCCTCGGCCAGGGCCTTGGCCTTTTCGGCTACCCGGACAGGATATCGGACCAAAACCGGGTCCAGATTGGGGGGGACCGCCGGCACGGGCCAGCCTTTTTCAGCGAGCAGTTGGTCATAAAGGCGTGCGATCCGCCGACGATGAGCCATCATGAGCTCTGTCCGGCGGAGCTGGCGAAGCCCTGCCCGGGCTTGGACCGTGCTCATGCCCTTGAAGAAATCGGGGGCCATCTCCGGCCGGAACTCCGCGGTGCTCGATGAACCGACGACCAGCCCTGCCCTCGTGAGCAGGCGGAAGGCCTGCGTGGCCAGGGCCGTAGTGCGAGGATAAATGAGGGTGCGATAGACCACCAGTTGAGCGGCGAGCATGGCGGTCTCTTTGGCGCCCGGGGTGACAAGCTCCTCTTCGCACAAGGCTCGGATGCGCTCAGCGAGTTCCGGATCAGAGGTGGTCAGCATGCCGCCCAGGCCGGTGGTATACGGCTTGTTCCACTGGAAAGAGTAATAGGCGGCAAGGCCGAATGTGCCGACCCGCCGTCCGTTGATCGTGGAGCCGAAGGCCAGACAACAGTCTTCGATAACAGGGACGTTGTGTCGCCGGGAAATGGCCAGGATGGCATCCATGTCCGCCGGGTAGCCGTAGGTATGTTGCGCGATGATGAGCCGCGTGGCGGGGGTGATCCTTGCTTCCAGAAGGGCCGGGTCGAGATTGTAGGTGACGGGTTCAATATCCACGTAGACGGGGCGGGCCCCCAGGTACATGATGGGGTTGACGTCCATGACACAGGTGTAACCCGGGAGAATAATCTCATCGCCGGGTCCGACTCGCAGTGCCTTCAGAACGGCATAGAGCGCCACCCGCCCTTTCCAGAACGCAAAGGCGTAGCGGGCGCCGACCTGCTCGGCAAATCGGCGCTCGTACTCGTCCGTTCCGGTACCCAGCGACTTCACGGCAGGGTTCGTGTCTCGCTGAGTTTCGCTCATGCCGTCCACCTCAAACCCGTTCTTTCCCCCATCAATTTCACTTCCCTGCGATGATCAAATCGATCCTCTTGCCCACTTCGCGGAGGTAGGCCTCATCGCCGCCGGGGAGTTCGGCGGTCAGGAAGCCCTCGTAGCCGATCTGGTCAATCGCCTTGCGCACCACCGGCCAGTTCACATCCCCTTCGCGTAGAGGCACAAACTGGTTGTTGGAACGCTTGAAGTCCTTCAGGTGCAGCTTCTTGATGCGCGGGCCCAGCGTCAGGAGCCAGTCCTCCGGGTAGGCATACTGCACGTTGTTGCCGATGTCGAAGTAGGCCCTGACGTGCGGGTCCTGAAGCTCGTCGATATAGCGGGCGAATTCCAGCGGGCTGAGCAGAAACTTGTTCCACACGTTCTCGATGCCGATGACTACGCCGGCTTCGCGGTAGGCGGGTAGGAGTTCCTCGCGGATGACCTTCTGCGAGCGGGTGTAGGCGTCCTGATAGCGGGTCTCGGGGTTGACCACGGCGGGCACGAGGAGGACGGTGTCGGCGCCGAAGGCCTTGGCGTTGCGCAGGGAGGTTCTCATGGCCTGGAGGCCCTTGGCGACGACTTCGGGCTTGTCGCTGGAAAGGGGGTTCTGCCAGTGGCCCATGTTCATGACCGAGTGGATGGGAATGCCGGCCTTGTCGGCGGCAACGCGCATCTCTTCCTCGACCTTCTGATCCTCGACGGTCATGGCCTCGATGCCCTCAAAGCCGAGGTCGGCGGTGAGCTTGAAGCGGTCGGCGATGGACATCTTGCCGGGGAGCATGGACCAGAGCAGGGCCTTCTTGAGTTTGCCGCCGGTGGAGCGGTCCCCGGCGGCCTGGGCCGCGGCGGCAGGAACGCGGGAAAGGATTCCCGCACCAGCGATCCATCCGGCACCGGCGGCACTGGCGGCCGCCAAAGTGGCCGTGCTCTGACCCAGAAACTCTCGCCGGCTGACTGATTCGGACATGTCGGCTCCTCTCTGTGAGGCACATCTGTGCCCGCGTCATTAGTGATCCGGTTACCTGACCTGATGAGATATTAGCGTTCCGGCCAGTCAGTGGGAAGCCCCGGCCGGACACACCGGGCACGGATCTGAACGATGCGTTCGGGGAGATCAACCCGACGGTACGGTTCACCGTTGACCGGACAGGAGCGCGTTTCCTTCCTTGCTGGGAGTTGCGGGGCCCATGAACTGCCAGTCGGGCGGATGGAAATCAGTATCCATTGTCGGGCACCGGCGGTGGCTGGAGGGGGCTGGCCCATGTCTGGAGCGCCTGTTGGGCGGCCTGGCTCAGCTCACGGCGGAACCGGATGATCAGCACCAGCGCCCAGATCGCAAAAACGAGCATCCCCAAGCTCGTGAAGCACCCCATCGCCAGAAAGGAGACTGCCACCAGCCCCTGCCCGGCTGGGGTGGCGACAACGGCAAGCGTCATCACCAACCCGAAAACGCCTACCACGATGAAACCCCACATGACAATGGTGGTTTGTTCCGCGAGCTGGTGATTCGGTATGCGGAGGGCAAGCTTGCGGGCGTACAGGAAAAATGCAAAGTAGCCGACAATCCTGCAGATTCCCCCGATAACCCCCAGGATCGCTGCCAGCCCACCGATGAGCTGTAAGGCGCCGACCTGGGACAGGCCCAGAACGTAGCTCAAGACGGCGGTAAAGCGGACCAGTTTGCGAGCGTTGACCGCCGGCTCGGCCTGAGAGGAGGCGGGGGCGGGCGTGGCGACTTTCCAGTAGCCGATCACGCCGACGATGGCAAGCGCCTGGGTGATCAGCCTTGGCCACGAGGGGGCGCCAGTGGCCGCGGCCACAAAGCTCGCGACAATGCCCACCAGGATGCCCGCAACGATCCAGTTCATGCCGCTGGCCAGGGTCTCCACCCACTCCGGCGGGGCGAAGCGAAGCAGATTGCCCTGCAGCGAGCGGCCGACGGCGGTTCCACATTCGGGGCAGGTGTTCTCCGGCCGGAGACCGCGCAGGTTGTAGCTGCAGCGCACGCAGGGCACGTTCTGATCGAGGTGCCCATCGGCGTCGAGGCGAAGTTGAGGGGACGCGATCTCCGGCAGCTCCATGCGCGACTCCTCTCGTAAAAGTTGTACTGGCAATCTAATGGCGATACACAGGCCCGTCAAGTGTGGCTGTGCGCGTGCCGTGCGAAACGAGGGGCGGACGATGGCCGGGGCGGCAGGGTATTGCGGATCCTCAGGGCGACGGTTGCCGGTTGTTGTGCGGGCGGCAGGGCGTGGGCGGCCGGTCCGCCGTCGGGGGCGCGCAGGGGGATAGGGCTGCGCGGGGGCTGGGATTTGCGGACGATGCGACCGCGCATCAGGCGCAAGGCCCAGCCGAAGGTACGGCGGATGGTATGGGCTGTGCCCCACATGCCCAGGACCTGCATGATGGCGTCCGCCAGGTAGAGCTTGCTCTTGGGACGCACGAGGGCCCAGAGAAAGCGCAGAGGGTTATAGAAGTAAAGATAGGCGGCCATGAGATTGAACTGCTTGCGCCAGGGCTGGGGGTGCCGGGAGGCGATCACGTAGTTGGCGTCGAGCATGTGCGGCTCGACGCGTTTTCCGGCCACGCTCTCATAGGCCAGGCCGGAGGTGAAGGCCTCCTGGTAGAGCCGGGAACCGGTGGCAGGGGAGATCATCAGCACCTGGAGGCTGACCGCGCCGGCCCGGCGGAGGCGGCGGACCTGGTTGAGCAGGCCGTAGGGCCGGCCGGGGGTGTACAGCGGTTGCTTGTCGTGGTGCATCATCATGGGCATGGGACAGATGCCGTGGTGCTGGAGCAGTTGAAAGGCTTCGCGCGTTTTGTCCACGCTCTGGCCTTTTTTGACCAGGGTGGCGGTCATATCCTCGACGCCGATCCAGAGGGCGCGCACGCCGGCGTTGCGGACCTCGGAGAGATGATCGCGCATGGCGAGCGTGTCGTGGATGGTGACCTCGGTGCCCCAGCGGATGCGGCGGCGGAAAGGTCCGTTGGCCGGCCGCAGGCGGCCCAGATGCTCACAGATGCTCAAGGCGCGTTCGTGATTGTTGAAGAAGTTGTCGTCGGTTCCGAAGAAGTAGCGCAGGCCGTACTCATCATGGAGCCGGGTGAATTCGTCGGCGATGCGCTCCGGGCTCTTGAGCCGGTGCTGGCGCTGGTTGTAAGCCGGAATGGGGCAGTAGGGGCAGTTGAACTTGCAGCCGAAGGTCAGGACCAGGGAGGCGATGGGGCTGTACTTTCGAACCAGGCCGGGGGGCAGGGCCTGTTCGGCGAGGGTTTCCCTGTTACTGGGGGGTTCGAGCAGGCGGTAGCCCAGGGCCGGATGGGGCAGTTCATCGAGATCGCCGAGCAGCCGCTGGATGCCGGTGTCGACCAGTTCTTCCGCCAGGCCGTCCCGTTTGCCGCGGGCGTAGACCAGGCCGGGAAGACCGTCGAGAGCGCCGCAATCTCGGGCGCGCACGAACACCGAGCGCAAGGGCTCGTTCCGGGCCCGCATCGAGAGCAATACCTCCAGCAATGAGAGCAGGACGAACTCCTCGCCGGTGACCGCGACGTCGGCGCCCCAGCGTTGAGCGGGGTCGGCGTTGAAGACGTCCCAGGGCTCATAGATGGTCTTGGGGCCGCCGGCGATGATCAGCGGGCGACGGTCGGGGTCGATGCGGCATGCGTCCCGGATCAGGGCCTGGCACTGAGCCGAGTGGATCTGCATGCTGGAGACCATGAAGAGGTCGGGAATGTTGCCATTGAGCCGCATTTGAGAAGGCTTGAAACGGCGGTTCCACTGCTGGAGGACGATGCGGGTTTGGGCGAACCCCGCGTCGAGCATGGCCGCGCCGATGGCTCTCACGCCCGCGGGGGCCATGCGCTGGTCGGCGTAGAAGAAGGGGAGCATCCGCGTGCGGTGGTCAAAAGCGCAGGCGATGACGGTAGTAAGATCATGACGGGCGGAGGCGGCGCGCAGGCGGGCGCGCAGGGCGCTCAGTTCACCTGGTTTTAGCAATTCATCGCCACGGTCACGGCGGGGTAATTCCATCAGCGGTTCTCAGTAACTCCAGAGCGGCCCCCGGCTCACGATGAGAAGCAAATCGTGGCAAGGGACACTTGTCACGTTCCGCCCGGGCAATAGATCTCTCCGGCATGGACACTACCATAACCGGAATGGGGGTGTGGCTCAAGCGCACATGATTTTTGCACGTGGTGGGGGGAAGGTAGAATGGACAGGGGACCGGCGGTGCGGCGGAGAAAAGAGGGCGTTGGAGGACGGCGGCCGGAAGCTGAACGCTGGAACCTGATCGGGAGCATGGGATGTCGCGACTGGAACAATTGGAGAAACTGCTGAGCGCTGAGCCTGGGGATGTATTTCTGAATTTTGCGCTGGCCATGGAATACCTAAAGATGGGCCGGCACGCCGAGGCCCTGGCCCAGTTCGATCGGGTCAACGAGCTCGATCCGAATTATGTGGCGGCGTATTTTCAGAAAGGAAACGCGCTCTTGGCCCTGGGGCGGCGGGAAGAGGCGAAGGCCGTACTGACCCGGGGAGTAGAAGCGGCTCAACGGACGGGAAACACCCATGCGGCGGGGGAGATGGGCGACCTGCTCAAGGCACTGGGCTGACAAGGTGAATCAAGCACATGCATGCCGACGTGATCGATCTTCGCAGTGATACGGTAACCCGGCCGACCGCGGCCATGCGGGAAGCCATGATGGCGGCCGAGGTGGGCGACGACGTGTTCGGGGAAGACCCGACGGTGGTCGCGCTGGAACGGCGGACGGCTGAGATCCTGGGAAAAGAGGCGGCCGTGTTCATGCCCTCCGGGACCATGACCAACCAGGTGGCCGTCCGGGTGCACACCGAGCCGGGCGATGAGATCCTGTTAGAAGCAGAAGCCCATATTTACTACTACGAGGTGGGCGGACCGGCGGCGCTGTCGGGAGTGATGTGCCGGCTGTTGCCGGGGGTTCGGGGGATCTTCGGAGCGGCGGAGGTCAAGGCCGCGTTGCGGACCTGGAACGTACACTATCCGAAGACGAAGCTGGTATGTATCGAGAACACGCACAACCGCGGGGGCGGAAGCGTGTGGCCGGTGGAGCGCGTGGCGGAAGTGGCGGAGGCGGCGCGCGCGGCGGGGTTGCGGATGCATCTGGACGGGGCCCGGCTGTGGAATGCGAGCGTGGCCTCCGGCGTGCCGGAGCGCGAGTACGCGCGGTATTTCGACTCGGTGAGCGTGTGCTTCTCCAAGGGGCTGGGCGCGCCGGTGGGGTCGGCCCTGGCGGGAACGGAGGAGTTCGTCGAGCGGGCCCGGCGGTTCCGCAAGCAGTTCGGCGGAGGCATGCGGCAGGCGGGGATCATCGCGGCCGGGGCCCTGTACGCGCTGGAGCATCACCGGGCACGGCTGGCGGAGGACCATGTCCACGCGCGCAGGTTCGCGGAAGGGCTGGCCACCATTCCGGGGGTTGAGCTGATCGGAGGGATGCCGGAGACGAACATGGTGGTCTTCCGGGTGAAGTTGCTGCCGGCGGAAGTGGCGATGCAGCGGCTTGCGGCGGCGGGTTTGCTGGTGTTGCCGATGGATACGGATTCACTTCGGGCGGTGACGCATCTGGATGTGACCGCCGAGCAGGTCGAGCGGGCGGTGGAGATCGTGCGAAAAATAGTGAGAACTGAGAAGTGAGAACTGGGAACTGAAGACTGAGAACTGGAAGGCGGCTATTGCTGGCGGAAAGAAATTCGAGAGCCGCCTTCCACTGCCACGTCCCGTTGCTTACGCCCTACAGCGCAAAGTAAGCCATTTTCTGTAGCGGCCGGGCTCCGTACCGGCCGTTTTGCCCGTAAGACGATCGGCACCCAGCTTTCGCCGGGCACCCGGCCCGGCCGCTGCGACCTTGTGCTGCAGGGTTATGGTTCTCCCTGTGATGCGGCTTCAACAGCTTTCCGAGTGCTGACCGGTGGAGCGTCCTGGTTCGCCTTGGGATTCACGGCGCCGCGCTGGATGAGGAAGGTGGCCAGCACGGGGCGGTGGTCGGAGGCGACCGGCTCGTCCAGGATGCGGTAGTCGGTGACGCGGAGGCGCGGATCGCGATTGTAGAGGATGTAGTCGATGCGCTCGCGGGGCCGGTCGGCAGAGAAGGTGAAGGCGTTCTGCAGGTCCGGCGGGCAGGTGTCGAACAGGAACGAGCGCAGTTCTCCAAGCACCCGGGTGTCCGGGGCCGTGTTGAGGTCGCCGGCGAGGATGAGGGGTTGGCCGGCGTGCTCGCCTGCCAGAACGCGGATCATGGCGACGGAATCCATGCGTTCGGCGTCGTCGGCCTGGTGGTCCAGGTGCGTGGCCATGAAGATCAGCGGGCCGGCGGCGGTGCGGACGCGGGCCTGAAGCAGACCGCGCTGCTCATTGTTGCCGCGGCGGGGCAGGAAGTGATGGCGGTAGGATTCCACCGGCAGCCGTGAGAGGATGGCATTGCCGTACTCCCCGCCCTGGAGGTCGATGTTTTTCTCAAAGATGGAGGTCATCCCGGTGAGCTCGGCCAGACGCGCGGGCTGATCGACATTGCCGCTGCGCTTGACGTTGCGGTCCACCTCCTGCAGGGCGACCAGGTCCGCGCCGGATTCGTTAATGATCCGAGCGATGCGCTCGAGGTCGAGCTGTTTATCCAGGCCCTCCGCATGGTGGATGTTGTAAGAGAGAACGCGCAGCACGACCGGCTGCGGACGGCTGCAACCGGTCGTGAACAGGATGACGACGATCAGGAATCGAATCAGCTTGCTCATGGCCGTATTGTAACTGCTGAGCTTGAGGACGGACAGTTCCCACTCAGGCGACTACGGGCATTCGTCGCCGTGTTCCAATGACCACGATTCCCAGGAGGAGGCCCAGCATCATGCCGGCCGTGGGCTCCGGGGTCACCGTACCTACGAGCTGCGGCTCGGAGGGAGATGTTCCATATTGCCAAAACACGTTCCGGATGTGTAAAGCTGGGTCGAATAGCGTCGGCAGGCCTTCGAGGGTGAAGACCACCTGGTTCTGGATGAGGGCGTTTTTGCCGCGGACCGGCGGATTGCCGGTGGCCGGATTGTCGCCCGCGGAGGTAATCCCGTACTCCAGTCCGGCGGGAGAAGCGGGTCCGGCCAGGTTTTCCCCGGGGAACAGGTCGTGTGGGCCGAAGATATCGAGCCCGCTGGAGCTGATGCCGCAACGGGTGAGCCCGGACTCCTTGGAGTAGGTGCTGACAAAGGCCCACTCTCCGCCGACCGAGCCATTGGGACCGGTTGTTCCGAAGAGGACGCTTGAATGGCTGCCCAGCACGGCGCTGGTCGGTTTGAGGGACGATACTGATCCCTGAATGTCGAAGAATACGGCCGTCAGGACATCCTCGGGAGCCAACACGTCCGCTGGAGAGGTATTGGTCAGGGTGACGATCAGTGAGTTTCCGGACGTTTCAAACAGCGCCGTCGCGGAGAGATGCCCCGACGAGCCCGAAAAGAGAATGGGGGCGGCGACGGTGGCTTGAAGGCAGATCAACATAAGTGAAGCAGCCGATAAGTATGCAGATTTCGTGCATGTCCGCATTGATTAATCCCCTTTGTCCCCGGCGAGAAGTTGCAGAGGGAATATATGAAATCGCGGCAATTTGGGGCAAATACTCCCCGTATTTTTTTCTGATCGTGAAAGCAACGGCTGCCGGATACCCCTGAGGGCGCCCCTGGGCGGGTGTGGCCCTGACTGCTGACGGCCGCCTCAGCGGGTTGACCTTGGTGGAGACGGGGCCTACCCTTTGCCCATGCACTCGAGCCATCCAGAAGCGGAAGAAACTGTCTGCGAGAAACCGCCGTCGGGGCCCGATTCATCTCCCGGCGGCGGGGCCGTGGCGATGGGATTTTTCAAGCGGCTGGGCCCGGCGGGGCCGCTGGCACTGATTTCGGCCATCATGCCCTTTGTGGTGACCGCGCTGCTGGTGGGGTCGTTGCCGTGGGTGGGCGGCTGGCTGAAGGCGCACGAGGAAACCGGGGCACTGCTTTACTTTCTGGTTTTCGCGGCGCTGGGCGGGCTGGGGTTCATGTCCACGCATGCGTATTCGGCGCTGGGTGGTTACGCGTTCGGGTTCAAGTCCGGACTGGTCCTGGCTCTGGGCAGCTACACGGCGGCCGCGGTGATCGCCTACGTGATCGCCCGGCTGGCCTCGGGCGATCGCGTCGTGGGGATGATCGCCGAACATCCCAAGTCCAAGGCGGTTTATGACGCCCTTCTGAGCAAGGGGTTCGGCAAGACGCTGCTCATTAATTTTTTGATCCGACTGACCAGCTCGCCGTTTGCCATTACGAACCTGGTGATGGCCGCCACACGGGTAAACCTTGGGGCCTATATCCTGGCTACGGTCGTGGGCATGGCCCCGCGAACCGGGGCCCTGGTATTTATTGCCTCTGTCTGGGGGCTTGAAAAGCGGCCGCCCTTGTGGCTGACGATCGGCGGGACGGCGGTGACCCTGGTTGTCCTGGGAATCCTGGGCCACTTGGGCAATCAGGCAATTGCGCGAGTGACGGGGACGAACAACACAGACCAGCAGGCGTAAGGCCCGCGATCCACGCCACTGCCCCATAATGTTGATCCTGCTCTTACTCTTACTCTTTCTCTCAACGCCGGCCAGAGAAAGAGCAAGATAAAGAGTAGGATTGAGAAGATTAGGGGCAAGAGAAAGAGAAGGATTAGGATCTCTTTCCACCCCCAAGCTTGCTTCCGTTATTCGGCCGGTGTTTGCACGCCTTCCACCACGATAAAGCGTTTGTCACCCGGTTCGAGCTGGCCGGGAGCGCGCGGGCCGGAGCCTTTCATCTCCCGGGCGGAGTCGCCCAGCTCTTCGCGCATCTGGTCGGCGAGTTTCTGGATGGTGGCCACGATTTCGGGATGCTGGTCTTTGACGTCGGTGGTTTCGCCGATGTCGTTTTCCAGATCGAACAGGGCCAGGTCGATTTCCGCCTGCCGATAGCGGACTGGCCGGCCGTCACCGCGTCGCTTCAGACCGCCCACGGTACGGTACTCGTGGGGGAAGTGCAGCTTCCAGCGGCCCATGCGGACGGCGTGCAGGGCATCGCCCCAGTAGAAGAAATACGCCTCCTGCGGTGATTTCGCACCGGGCTCGCCCTTGATCAGTGGCCAGATGTTCTTGCCGTCAATCTTGCGCTCCGGCAGTTTGGCTCCGATCAGATGGGCAATAGTGGGCAGTATGTCGATGGTCATGGCCGGCGTGTTGCAGACCGTGCCGGCGGGGATCTGTCCCGGCCACCACATGAGCGTCGGCACGCGGATGCCGCCTTCGAAAGTGGCGCCCTTGCCCTCGCGCAGCGGGTCGGCCGAACCGGCATGGCTGCCGTAGCTGAGCCACGGGCCGTTATCGGAGGTGAAGATCACCATCGTGTCCTTATCGAGGCCGTTGCGGCGAATGGCTTCGAGGATCTCGCCCACAGACCAGTCCACTTCCATGACCACGTCACCGAACAGCCCGCGTTTGGACTTGCCGGCGAACTGGTCGGAAACGTGCAGGGGCACGTGCACCATGGAATGGGGGACGTAGAGCAGGAACGGCCGGTCTTTGTTGCGATCGATGAAGCTCACCGCCCGCCGGGTATACCAGGTGGTGAGCATTTTCTGTTCTTCGGCGGTGACCTTGGGGTTGATGATCTTCACGCCGTCTTTGGCGGTGCCTTCCATGAGCGGCAGATGCGGCCAGCGGTCGAAGCGCCTGGCCATAGGCAAGTTTTCCACCGCGGGGTGGAAGGGCCACATGTCGTTGGAGTAGGGCAGACCGAAATATTCATCGAACCCGTTGGCGGTGGGCAGGAACTTGGGATGATGGCCCAGATGCCATTTGCCGTAGCAGGCGGTCGCATAGCCCTTCTGCTTGCAGATCTCCGCCAGGGTGGTTTCTTCCGGGTGAATGCCGGACTCGACCCGCGGGCCGAGGGCCCCGAGGATGCCGATGCGCACGTTGTAACAGCCGGTCATGAGCGAGGCCCGCGAGGCGGAGCACACCGGCTGGCTGGCGTAGAAATCGGTGAACCGGCGGCCCTCCCAGGCCAGGCGGTCGAGGTGCGGTGTCGGGTAGTCCTTCGCCCCGAACGGGCCGATGTCCGCATAGCCCATGTCGTCGATGAAAATGATCACGAAATTCGGCAGTCTGCGGGTTTCCTGGGCGGTCGTAACCGCCGGAAGTGCAAAACACAGCGAGACCGCACAGGCAAAGAACGGTTTCATGGGCATTTCCTTACTTGACGGCCGTTGAACCACGCTTTCCGAGTGCAGTGGCCGGGGCCTTTAAATGCGGCGGCCGGGATGATGCCCGGCCGCCGCACGAGGTTCGCGGAATGGAGCCCAGGAAGGCCGGAATCACGGATACAGCAGGTATTGGGCCCGGATCTTCATGAATTCAGCCAGCGGCGCCTTCCAGAGCTCCGGCAGGGTCTCGGGATTGTCCGTCTTCTTGAGGGCGTCGAGGACCTCCGCGTTGGCCAGCAGGGTCAGCATCTTGTCGATCTCGAAGACATTGCCGAAGAGCTTTTTCAACGCCCAGGCGAAAGTCAAGCCGCTACGGACCGGTTCGAGGGCGTCGCGGTCCGTGACCAGGATGTAAACGCCCTGGCAGGGTTGGTCCTTGAATTTACTGGATGTCGGCGTGAACTCGATGGGAATGAAACGCAGCCCGGGCAGGTTGGCCGCGTTCAGCGTGGCGGCGAGTTTGCGCCCGTCGATCCAGGGGGCGCCGAACAACTCGAACGGCTGGTCTGTGCCGCGACCGACGGATACGTTGGTGGATTCGAGCAGGCACACGGCCGGGTAGAGCGCCGCCTGCGTCAGGTTGCGCATGTTCGGGGAGGGGTTGACCCACATCAGGCCGGTTTCATCCCACCACATCGAGCGAGTCCAACCCTCCACCTTGATAACGACCAGATCGCAGCCGATCTTGTCTTCGGCGTTGTAGAACCCGGCCAGCTCCCCGATGGTCATCCCGTGGGCCACAGGCATGGGGCGGTAGGCGGTGAAGCTGCGACGCTTGTTCTCAGAGATCGGCCCATCGGGATGCAGGCCGGTGATGGGGTTGGGCCGGTCGAGCACCACCATGCGGATGCCGGCTTTGGCGGCGGCTTCCATGCACAGGCCCAGGGTGGAGATATACGTGTAGAAGCGGGCGCCCACGTCCTGGATGTCATAGACCATGGTGTCTACGCCTTCGAGCATTTCGGGCGTAGGCTTACGCGTCTCGCCGTAGAGGCTGTAGACTTTCAGCCCCGTCTTCTGGTCCACGCCGTGGCCGACCTTCTCATCGAGCGTGCCGTAAAGACCGTGCTCGGGAGAGAAGAGCTTCACGAGCTTGACATTAGGTGCTTTCAGCAGCAGTTCGACGGTGCGATTGCCGTCGCGGTCGCGGCCGGTGTGGTTGGTGATGAGAGCCACCTTCCGGCCGGCCAGGGCCTTGAAGCCGTCGCGCTTGAGTACGTCAATACCGCAGAGGACGTCGGCAGGGGCGCCTTGACCGCGGGCGGAGCTGCGCGCGGGCCGAACCCCGCGGCCCGATGAACGCTCCGTTGAGCGGCCGGTTTGTGCAGGGGGTGCCGGAGCCAGCACCGGGGCGGGCTCATAGCGTTCCTGCGGCGTCTCGATGATGGCCGACGCCACGGTGGTTATGACCCGGCGACGGAGGTCTACGATGTTGGAGGAGCCTTTGTCCTTGGGGTGCACGTGGTTGGTCAGGAAGATGACGTAGGCGTTGTGGTGCGGGTCGATCCAGAACATGGTGCCGGTGAAGCCGGTGTGGCCGTAGGTGGTGCCGGCCTCAAACAGGTTGCCGCGCGCGGAGGAATAAGCACTGCGGGTGTCGAAGCCGTAGCCGCGGCAGTTGCTGCCGTCAGCCAGACAGCGCGGGCGGACCATCTCGCGGACGGTCATTTCTGAGAGAACGCGTTTGCCGTCCAGGGTGCCGAGATTGAGGATCATCCGGCACCAGCGGGCGAGGTCGTCGACGGTGCTGAACAGGCCCGCGTGACCGGCCACGCCGCCCAGGGCGTAGGCTCGCGGATCATGCACCTCGCCGATCATCCATCGGCCGTTGCGCTGCTCGGTGGGGGCGCAGCGCGGCTTGAGGGCGGCGGGCGGATTGTACCAGGTGTCGTTCATGCCCAGGGGCAGGAAGATCTCCTCGCGGGCGAAGACGTCCAGAGGCCGGCCGTCGATGATGCGAACCAGCTCGGCAAGCACGATGTAGCCCAGGTCACTGTAGACGAAGGCGGTGCCGGGTTGATACGAGAGCTTCAGGTTGTAAATGGCGGCCAGGGACTGTTCCGGCGTGCCGGTGTAATCACGCAGGGAATTGTCGGGGATGAGGCCGGAGCGGTGCAGCAGCAGGTGCTCAACGGTGACCTGGTCTTTGCCGTTGGCCGCAAAGGCGGGAATGTACTTGGCCACACGATCGGTGAGATTGATCTGCCCGCGTTCCAGGAGCAGCATGACCGAGGTGGCGCACCCGACAACCTTGGACACGGAGGCCAGATCGAAGATGGTGTCTTCGGTCATGGGCACACGTTCGGGCAGGACGGCCCGTGAGCCGAAGGCCTTGCGATACAGGGTGGTGTCGCCCCGCCCGACCAGCAACACGCCGCCGGGGATGTCGCCCCGGTCGATGGCGCTGTTGATGAGGCGTTCCGCGTAGACCATACGGGCGGTGTCCAAGCCGCCGGATTCGGCCGCGTGAGCTGCCGGGACAAGCACCAGGACGACGGATGGGATGAGCAGGGTGAATTGAATCGGAATCCGCATCAGAGAATCTCCTTTGTAGGTGAGGCGGCATTGTAATGGATGAGTGACAACTGAGAAAGTGGAAATGTGAATGAGCGAGAACGTAAAGCGGGAAGTTGAGGCGAGATGCACATTGGTTCCGGTCCGGCTATTATCGAGCTGAAACAGGAGGTCACGGAGGGTGGGGAGAAGTGGCGATTTTCCGTTATTTCTGACGCCTCCTGTTCAAAGGAGATGGAGCATGGAACCGGTAGCGCCGGGCAAAACGCGTGTGGGTTGGATTGGAACCGGGGTGATGGGGGCCGCCATGGCCGGTCATATCCGCGAGGCCGGGTATGAGCTGACCGTCTACAATCGCACGCGGGCCAAGGCCGAACCCCTGCTGGCCCGGGGGGCGGTATGGGCGCCGACGCCCCGCGAGGTGGCCCGGCGCAGCGATGTGATCTTCACCATGGTGGGGTTCCCAGCCGACTTGCGACAAGTGGTATTGGAAACGGACGGCGTGATCCATGGCGTGACGGCCGGCAGCGTCCTGGTCGACATGGGCACGGGCGAGCCGGCGCTGGCCCGGGAGCTTTACGAGACCCTTCAGGCCCGGGGGGTGGCGAGCGTGGACGCGCCGGTCTCGGGCGGCGATATTGGAGCCCGCAACGCAAGCCTATCCATCATGATCGGCGGTGATGCGGAGGTGGTGGCCGGGCTCATGCCCCTATTCCAATGCATGGGCAAGCTGATCATCCATCACGGGCCCGCGGGTGCGGGACAACATGCCAAGATGTGCAACCAGGTGCTGATCGCGTCATCCATGATCTCGGTATGCGAGTGCCTGCTTTACGGCTACAAAGCGGGGCTGGATCTCCGAAAAGTGATTGAATCGGTGGGCAGCGGGGCGGCCGGCTCGTGGGCTATCAACAATCTTGGCCCGCGGATTCTGAAACGCGACTTCGACCCGGGCTTTTTCGTCGAGCACTTTCTGAAGGACATGGGTATTGCCTTGGCCGAGGCCGGGCGCATGGGCATCGCCCTGCCGGGATTGGCCCTGGCCCATCAGCTCTATCAATCGGTGAAAGCCCTGGGGCACGGGCGGTCGGGTACGCAGGCGTTGATGTTGGCCCTGGAGAGGATGTCGAATGTGGAGATGCCGGCCGTTTAGGCAGGGCTTTGCGGAATCGAACGTGAGAATGTGGAAAAGTGCGAAGGATTGACAAGTAGTCCTGCTCGGCATTCCCGCTGGTGGGCCTGGGCGCCGTGTGGCGTTCTCCTGCTCGCGACTCTCGTTCGTCTGATCGGGATCACGACCACGGACGTCTGGCCGGATGAAGGCGTGAGCCTTGTGCTGGTCCGTCTTGGTTGGTGGGACCTGCTTACCGGGTTGCCGGTCATCACGGACCACCCTCCTTTGTCGTTTCTGCTCTTCAAGGCCTGGTCGCTGGCCTTCCACTCGGAGTGGTCCATGCGCCTGCTGCCGGTTCTGCTGGGGGTGTGCGCGGTCGGTGGGCTGATGCGGGTGGCCGGGGGCATTCATCCGCGGGCGGCGGTTCCAACCGGGCTCCTGGCGGCGGTTTCCCCGATCCCGGTGCATTACAGCCAGGAGTTGCGGGGCTACAGCCTGCTGTTCCTGCTCAGTGTTCTGTCTCTTCTGGCGGCCCAACGGCTAGCCTGGCGCGGGCCGTCTCGCGGACGATTGGCCTTCCTGGCGGTGGTGAGCGCGGCGGCAGCGCACACCCACGCGGTCGGCTTGTTCGTGTTCCTCATGGCCTGTGTTTTCCTGGTGGCGATGAGAGGCCGGGCGGAGCTGAAAGCGCTGCTGCGTCCCTCCGGTGCGTGGCTCTGGCTGCTGCTGGTGAGCCCGATGCTCTGGTTTAATCTGTACTGGGCGGCGGTTCATCAGCAGACCTGGTGGATCCCTGAGCATTCCTGGAGCCGGATGCAGTCGTACGCCCAGGAATTTTTCGGCATCATGCTTGTACGGCATTGGGAAGACCGGCAAACGCCAAGGCCGGTCTGGACGGCGTACGTGCTCCAGCGCCTGCTGATAATTGGCCCGGCGGTTTTGGTGATGGCGGCGCTGGGTTGTCGTCGTTTGCGACGACCGTTGTTGGCCCTTGCCCTGGCTGCGGGGAGCTACGTGGGGGCACTGGCTCTGGTGGGAGCGGTATCCATTCCCAACATGCTTCCGCGCACACTCCTGCCGGCCTGGGCGCCGGTCCTGGTGCTTCTGGGCCTGGGCGGGGCCGGTCGACTGGGGCGAGGGGGCCGTGTGTTGCCCCGGGCGGTGCTGGGGCTACTGGTATGTCTGTATGGGATGAGTTGGCTCTGGTATGTGCATGCCGGTCCGCCCCGTCGCCCCCCGACCCGTACGTTGTACGGTCGGATCCTTACCCAGCTTGGCCCTCACGACGTGGTTGTGTCCGCCTACAACTGCGAGGATGTCACGGCCTATTACCTGGGTGGGGTCGTCCCCGGCGAACGCCTGATAAGCAAGAGGGGGTCGCGGTTCAGCGGTCTGCCTGCACGTCTGCAAGTGACGCCGCTGAAGCCGGACCGGCATTGGCAAGATCGGCTTCGTGCCACCCTGGAGACGGCCGCGGAAGCGTCGGGAGGGCGGTATAACGTCTGGTTGATCGAGTACCCGCTGGAGGTCGATCCGTGGCCGCCGGTTTTTTCGGAAGTTCTTTCCAAGCAACATCGCCTGGCCGAAGAGTTTGTCAATGAGGACGTCACGATGCCAAGGGTGGCACGGTACGTACCACGCTCCATGGCGGAGCATGAATTCTGAAACCCCGAAGCTCCGGTTGGATGGGGGAGAGGGCCCTGCCGGCATGGCCGGACGAGTGATTGGATAACTCATTGGCCAATCATGTCTCATCCTCAACAGGGATGGGACCATTCACACCCGAAATCCAATTGACAGCTTTCGTATTTCAGGTGGGCGGAGATGGCAAAAAACAACGGGCGGCCGGAATGGCCGCCCGTTGGTACTGATTCAAATGGTTGGCATCACAGGATGCCGTCGATCCGCACCACGAAACGCGTTACGGATAGATCAGGCCGTCCGTGTTGGCATAGGGCGTCAGTCTGTCGCCGCGCTTGGGGGCAAAGCCCTTCGCCCGATGCTCAACGGTCATGCTCGTGGTCTTGGTCGGGTCCTGGGACCACTGGGTGTAGATGTTGTCAAAAGCGGGGCCGGCAGTGGGCTTGTTGGCCCAGTCGACGTGGCTGTCCGCGAACAGCACGTTCTGCCCCTCGCCCTCGTCACGGCCGCCGTGGTTCGGGGAGTTGTACTTGCGCCACTCATCCGGGCTGGCCGTGGTGGCGATGGTGGGGTCACCCGGGTGGGTGCCCTGGTTGCCATCAATGGTGATGCCGTAGGGACCCTTGTCAGCCGAGAGGACGGCGCGCTGATCGCTTTCAGCAGAGGGCTTGCCGGTGCTGCCGTAGGGAACCTGGTAGCCGTAGCTCACCTGGGTGTAGCCCTTGGCCCAGTCGCTCCGGGAAGGAGCAGTGCCGGCGGTGGTTGAGTCGCCAAGGCCGAAATCCCAGTAATCCTGGGGGCTGTCCTCGTCATTCTTCTGATCGTTGGTGGACGGGCAGATGAAGGAGGCCGGGGTGGAAGCGCCGTTGCGGACCAGCGTCCAGAGGTTTCGGACGGTGGACATCAGGTTCTCGTTCTCGTAGGTCTCGCCCAGGGCCGGCGAACCCAACTGGCCGCGCTTGGAGCCGATCATCTCGTCATACTTGACGGCGCCGGTCTTCAAATCGTTGTCCGTGTCGGGCTGGTGGGCTGCAATGGGCATGCCCTGATTGCCGTCCGTGGCGTAGGTGAAGAGACCCTTGCCGATACCGTTCAAGTTGGCGGCGCAGGTGGTGCGCTTGGCCAACTCGCGTGCCCGGGCCAGACTGGGCAGCAGGATCGAGATCAGCAATGCGATGATTGCGACCACGACCAGCAGCTCGATCAGGGTGAAGCCTGACCGGCCCTTCCGTGATTGTTGATGCCTCATGTTGGAACCTCCTGTGCCTTGTGGCACAAACCTCGCGGATACCCCCGGAGGAAGACCGTAGGGAGCGTCAGGGCGTCACGATGACCCGGACGAAAGACCTTGTAGGGAATGAGCCGATGAGAACTATTCTCGCGCGCTCCGTCGGGTCATTCGCCGTTGCCCTGAACAGCCTCCGGCCTGCTCGAGGACCGCGATCGTCCCGGCGTCAATCGAGGCAGGCGCACTGACGCCAGGCACCCTCTTACAGCCACCGCGATATCCACGATCGGCAAACCGCTTGCCGACCGACCGCGGACAGCAGTCCTGAATTCGCTCCGCGACGAAACCTTCCCATTGTCCACACTGGAGGGCACGATCCGCAAGCGCGGTCTCTGCCGCCCGACCAGCGGGAGCGAAAATCTTAACTCATGGCTCTGATTGCGCCAACCGCAAAAACCATGAAACGTTCACTCAAGACTCCAAGTACGTTTCACTGGGTGCTCCACCTGGACGAAATCCCTTGCCGCCGGCCTCGCAGAGGCCTGCCGGAAGCGGATCACAGCTCCAGGGGCGCAACTATCCGGGTTGGCTACGGGGCGGGTATGAATGTCGCTTCGGGGGGATGAATCGCTGGTGAAACCAGCCTGCCGGTATGAAATTATTAGTACTATTTACGGTTTACTGACCACCGAAGCCGGATGAAACCGTGCACGCCGTAACCACTCGTCACTATAAATCTACCTCAGGTTCAGAGGGGTGTCAATGATAAAAGAGGCGATTTTGCAGAGCTGAGAGCTGCACATGCGGCGCCGGCCCTTTGTTGTCCGACCGGCCTGCGCTCTGTGCCGTCATGCCTTGCCGGGGAACCCACCTTGCCTGCCTCGCGATGGTCGGGGGAAGGGGCCGCCGAAATGTCGGCTCCGGAAAACTCACGACTCGATTCTTGCTGTATGCAATCATTATGTGCTGAATCGGCCGCCTAGCCTGCCGATGTTCGATTCCCGGCCGGTTGGCGCGGGAGATCTCAAATCTTCGCAGGACTTGGAAATACCGGCGCAAGGGCCTCCGGCCGGGCTTGACTGGGGGCCGAAAAGGAGCCATACTAATATCAAGATTGGTCCGTATTTATGCTGTTTGACGGCCGCTCGCCAGGGCGGTGAGGGGCGGATTCCGACACGTCAAATGGGCTTGGCCGCCCGGCAGAGCAGGATGCTCTGACTTGAATCTGCTTTCCGCCTTGCTCCGGTGTTGGCGAGTTCAGCGGGCGGCGGATCAAGAGTTAAACACCTCAGTTTCAATCCTGATTGTTTTCGGGAAGCGTGGCCGCGAGGCGGCAGGCGGTTGGTCTTGCGCCTGGTTCCCGCTATAGCTCGGTTCGTTCCCGGGCCGGCCGGTTGTCTGGAGAAAAGAGCAGGAGGCACGCATGGGGATTTTTTCGCAGCCACAGTGGAGCAGATCAGGGTTTACCCCTTTTGCCACGCCCGAGCCCGTGTTCATGAATGCGGAAGGGCGGGAAGGGCTGTTCGTAACTGATTGGGCTACGGGCGTAACTCAGCAGGAGTGCCGTCAATGTCCCCGGCGTCCGATGCGGCACGAACTGTTGATTACCGACCCGGATTGGTGGGAGACGGAAAACCCGTTGCCCATCCGCGGAGAGTGTTTGAACTTGAGTGAAGAGGGGCTCTATGCGGTTGTGCCCGATGGGTTGGGCATGGCCGTCGGGCAACGGTATCTGTTCGAAATGCATTCTGAGAGGGACGAAGACCGGCTCTCCCGGCTTGGCACCATCGTCCGAATGGAAATGACGCTCGGGCATGGCCACGACCAGGTGGGCATCGGGGTCCGGCTGGAAGACACGAAGGATTGAATGACCGGCGGGATTCCGCGGTCGATCCGTGATCCTGTGATCGCAAATCCATATTTCATACCGGCTTGCGCGAGGCAAGCCGGTTTTTTTATGAATGCTCTGCCCGGTCGGGTTCCCCGGCCTTTAGCTCTCCGATTCCCGGCGCACGCCCTTGACAACTCGGCCGTAATCGTGCAGGATTATGATCGGTTTTGACAGAATCCGCGCAGGATGTTGCGGAGACGGGCATGGACGGCCTGTTGTGTGGAGGCTGAATTGACGGGCGAAGCACGACGGCAGCAGTTATCGGAATTCCTGGCTCGCCGGGGCTATGCAGACCTGGCGGTCCTGGTATCCGAACTGGGCGTGTCGGAGTCGACCATTCGGCGCGATCTGTCCCAGATGGAAGAGGAGGGCATCGTCCGGCGGACGCACGGAGGGGCGGTGTTCATCAGCGATCGCTTCAGCGCGTTGAACTATGACGCGCGGGAGGCCACGGCCGTTGCCGAGAAGCAGGCCATCGGGCAGGCGGCGGCCGGGCTGATCCAGGAAGGCGAGACAATACTGCTGGACGGCGGCACGACCACATTCCAGGTGGCGCGTCAGCTTCTGAATCGATCCCTCCAGGTGGTTACGAACTCGCTTCCGATCGCACACCTGCTTAATAGCGCACCGCATATTGAATTGATCTTCGTTGGGGGCTTCATCTATCCACGGACCGGCGTGGCCTTGGGGCCGCTGGCAGTCCAGGCTCTGGGATCCCTGCACGTGAGCAAGGCGTTCATGGGGGTGGCCGGGATCGCGGAAGACGGGCTCTACAACGCGAACGTTCTGATGGTTGAGACCGAACTGCAAATGATGCGGTGCGCGGAAGAGGTCATCGTGGTGGCCGACCAGAGCAAGTTCGGGCGCCGCGGGTTAGCCCGGCTGAGCGGCTGGGAGGCGGTTCACCGGGTTATTGCTGACGAGGGGTTGGAGGCCAGGTGGCACCAGGTGGTGCGGGATGCCGGGGCTGAACTGATCCTGGCGGAAGTGAAAAAGGGCAACGGGGGGACGGCTTCCGTGGAAGCCGGTGCGTGGCGACGGGCGGAACTGAGGAGCGACCTGAGGCGCTGAGAACGCATGGAAACGGGCGTACGGGGAGCCGGGCATCCTGCCCTCCTCGAAAGGCGAGCGGAATGCCGGCCCGAAGCGCTGAAAAGGTCCGGGATGGACAGAAGATTCCGTCGGGTCTGCTGACCCGACCTGCTGGTGAGGACGGCTCTGATGAGCGTAATGACACGAGGCGGGCTGTTGGATCGGTCGGCCGTGGAGCGCGTGGTTCGCGAGGTGGTTCGCCACCGGCTGAACGGACGAATCCAGGTGGCCGGGGCATACAAGCCCAAGTTGCTGGTGAACATCTCCGCGCGACACATGCACATCACGCAGGAGAACCTCGAAATCCTGTTTGGCCCCGGGGCGAAGCTGACGCCGTACCGCATGTTGTACCAGGATGGGCAGTTTGCCAGCGAGCAGACCGTGACCATCATCGGCCCCCGTCACCGTACCATCACCAACCTGCGCATCCTGGGGCCGTGCCGGACCCTCAACCAGATCGAGCTGTCGTTCACCGACGGGATCGCGATGGGCATCGACTTGCCCGTGCGCATGAGCGGCGACATCAAGGGCACGCCGGGCTGCATCGTGCTGGGGCCCAAGGGGTACATCGAACTCAAAGAGGGCGTCATCCGGGCCATGCGGCACGTCCATATGAACCCCCGGGAAGCCGAGTACTACGGCGTGAAGTCCGGCGACCACATGCTGCTGAAGGTGGACAGCAGTTGTCCCATGACCTTTGGCAACGTGGTTGCGCGAGTGGACCCGGCGCTCAAACTGGAGGTGCACATCGACACGGACGAGGGGAATGCGTGTGATCTGACGAATGCGAGGAAGGTTGAACTGTTGAAGGCGTAATTGGAGCGTTGTTTTTGGTTCTTGGTTCTTTGTCCTTGGTTGTTTGCATTCGGCAGGATCAGCCAATGAACGCAGGACGAATGACAAAGGACAAAGAACAAAGGACCAAGGACAAATCACCCAACAACTGACCACTGACAGCATGAGCAAATACAAGGAGTTGAGCAATGGCTCTTGAAGCATTGGGAATGATCGAAACCAAAGGCCTCGTGTCGCTGATCGAAGCGGCGGACGCGATGCTGAAGGCGGCCAATGTCCGGCTGGTCGGGTATGAGAAGGTCGGGCGCGGATACGTGACCGGATTCATTCGCGGTGACGTGGCGGCGGTCAAGGCGGCGGCGGACGCCGGCGCGGCTGCGGCGGCCAAGGTCGGCGAGGTGATCAGCGTGCACGTCATCCCCCGGCCGCACGATGATCTGAACGCGATGATCCCGGGAGGGAACGGAAAGGCGGCGGCGAAGAAGTAGTTGCGGAGTCGGGAATTCAGATTTGAGATCTCAAATTTCAAATTTGAGATTTCAGATTTGAAATTTCAGATTCGGAACCCAGCTACCGGCCGCAACGTCTGATCGGCAGACACACCGGTTGCAATGCCTGATCGGCAAACATAACCGGTCGTAACGTCTGGTCGGCAAGCGGATTCCTGGATCCCGGCTTGGAAGTGCTGGAGCTCAGATTTCATAACGGGCAGAACTGGAGCGGATTTTCATGGCTGATGCAATTGGCATGATTGAGACAATGGGCTTCACGGGGCTGGTCGAGGCCTCGGATGCGATGTCCAAGGCCGCGAACGTCGAGCTGGTCAAAGTGATCCAGATCGGCGGCGGCATGGTGACGACGGTGGTTCGCGGCGACGTGGGCAGCGTCAAGGCGGCGGTGGATGCCGGTTCCGAGGCGGCCAGCCGTGTCGGTGAGCTGATCAGCGCACACGTGATCGCCCGGCCGCATGAAGGGCTGTACGGAGTGATTCTGTAACCGCGAATTGGAGAGCGTTTTCAGTCATCGGTTGTCAGTTGTCAGTTTTGGATTCCGCAGGCGGCGGTACCGGACTGAAGAACTGAAAACTGAGAACTGAAAACTGAGAACTTATGATCGTTCTGGTAGCCAACATCGGCAGCACCTCTTTCAAGTTCCGGCTGTTCGACATGAACGGCGAACGCGAACTGGCCCGGGGCGGCGTGGACCGCATCGGACGCGACGACGCGGCCGTCAAGGTCGGCGCCGCGAGCTGGACAGGGCCGATCGCCGACCACGGACAGGCCATCGACAAGTGCCTGGCCCTGCTGCCGGACCCGAACGTGAAGATCGACGCCATCGGGTTCAAGGCCGTGCATGGCGGGCCGATCTCCGGTGCGGTGCGGGTGACCGATGAGGTCATCGCCACCATGACCGAGTTCTTTGACGTCGCCCCCGCGCACAACCCGCCCTACGTGGCCGCGATGAAGGCGTTCGCTGGCAGACTGCCGGAGGTGCCCCAAGTGGCGGCGTTTGAGACGGCTTTTCACCAGAGCATCCCCGCGTCGCGCACGACCTATGCGGTGCCGTGGGAGTGGACGCAGGCGGGCGCGCGGCGCTACGGGTTCCACGGGGCCAGCCACCGCTACATCGCGGTGCGCACCGCGGAACTGATGGGGCGGCAAGACTTGCGGGTGATCTCCTGTCACCTGGGCGGCAGCAGCTCCGTCTGTGCGATCGAGAACGGCAGGAGCGTGGCCTGCAGCTTCGGGACTACGCCGCAGTCGGGTCTGCCGCACAACAACCGGGTGGGCGACTTCGATCCGTACTGCCTGCTGAAGGTCTTGCCGCGGTTCGGGCTCACGCTCGAAGACGCGCTCGCGGCCATGGCCAAGGGCGGCGGGCTGCTGGGCATCAGCGGCGTGAGCAACGACATGCGCGAGGTTGAGGCCGCCGCGGCCCAGGGCAACGAGCGGGCGAAGCTGGCGGTGGACGCCTTCGTGGAGGCCGTCAGGCACTATGTGGGCGCGTACCTGGCGGTGCTCAACGGGGCGGATCTGCTGGTGTTCACCGGCGGGATCGGGGAGAACGGAACGGCCATCCGGCAGGCGATCTGTGGCCGGATGGATTACGCCGGGATCCGGCTGGACCCGAAGCGGAACGAGGTCCGCGGCCAGGAGGCGCTGATCTCGGCCGACGATTCGCGGGTCAAGATCATGGTGGTCCCGACGAACGAGGAATTGATTGTCGCAAGGCAAACGTGTGAAGTGTTGAGGAAATAGCGGTCAGCAATCAGCGGTCAGCGATCAGCTTGACGAAGCTGATGGCTGGCTGGACGCTGAATGCTGAACGCTAAGGAGCTTATGCAATGGCACAGCAGGCAATTGGAATGATTGAGACGCGCGGGCTGGTCGCGCTGGTGGAGGCGACGGACGCGGCCCTGAAGGCGGCGAACGTGCGCTACCGGGGCTGGAAGCAGGTTGGCTCGGCCCTGTGCAGCGTGGTCCTGGAAGGCGACGTGGCGGCGGTGAAGGCGGCGGTGGACGCCGGTTCGGCCGCGGCGGCCAAGGTCGGCGAAGTGGTGAGCGTGAACGTGATCGCCCGCCCGCACGGCGAGATCGAGCGCGTGCTGCCGACCGCCGGCTGATGCCGGCGGAAGTGAGAGGTGAGAAGTGAGAGAGGGCCTGTGCGGCCGTAAGCGCGTTGCGTGAGCTGCTCTGGCGGGCACATGGTGAATGGCTTTCTCACTCCTCATCGCATCAGAGCGGCTCACTTCTCACTTCGTACTTCTCACTCCGCATCCGCCGAGCGGGTGCGTAAGGAGGCGTTGAGATGTTCATCGGCAAGGTGATCGGCAGCGTGGTGGCGACCCAGAAGGTCAAGACCGTCGTGGGCAAGAAGCTGCTGCTCGTGGACGTGTACAACGCCAAGGGCGGAACCAACGAGCTGGTCAGCACCGGACGGTCGGCCGTGGTCATTGATGCCCTGGGGGCCGGCGAGGGCGACCTCGTGCTGGTTACGCAGGGCAGCTCGGCCCGGCTGACGGATGTCACCGGCGATGTGCCGACGGATGCGGTAGTGGTTGGCATCATCGATGCGATCCAGATGGGGCGTCAGGAAGTTTATAAGAAACAGAGTTGAAGAAACGGACTTGACCGCGTTGGTCTGAAGGTGGTCTGGAGTTGATTTGAAGTTGATCTCAAGTTGGTCTCAAGTGGGTTTGAGATGTCGAATTGCGGATTGGCGATTCGAGATTTGGGATTTCAGATTCGAAATTTCAGATTTGAGATTCGAAATTCCAAATTTGAGAGTCGGGATTTGAAATCCAAGATCTGAAATTTGAGATTTGAAATTTGAAATTCTGAAATCTGAGATTCAACCCTTCAGATTCGAAATGCGGCTTGCGGATTGGAACCATGAGCACGATCAATGAAACGCTGATTCGAGATGTTGTCACCGAGGTGTTGAGTCGGCTGACGGCAGGCGGCGTGGCGGGCGCGCGGCACAATGGCCGTGGCAACGGCACGGGTTATGGCGGCGTGGACGGCCTGTTCCAGGATGTGGATTCGGCCGTGGCGGCGGCCAAGGCGGCCCAGGAGCAACTGGCGGCCGGCGGACTGGCCAGGCGGGCCCAGGTCGTGCAGATCATCCGCGACTTGTGCATTCAGAACGCCGAGGAGTGGGGCCGGATCGAACTCGAAGAGACGAAGATCGGTCGGCTCGACCACAAGATCGAGAAACTGCATTCGGCGGCCCAGGTGCCGGGCATGGAGATGCTCAAGACGGAGGCGGTCAGTGGCGATCACGGCTTGACCGTGACCGAGTACGCCCCGTTTGGCGTGCTGGGTGCGATCACGCCGGTGACGCATTCGGTTCCCACGCTGGCCTGCAACGCCATCATGATGATCGCAGCCGGCAACACGCTGGTGGTCAATCCGCATCCGTCCGGGGCCCGCTGCGCGGCCATCGCCACGCAGGCGTGGGCACGGGCCATCCGCGAGAAGACCGGCCTGGAGAACCTGATCTGTCTCATCGAGAAGCCGACGCTGGAGACCGCCGCCCAGATCTTCAAGCATCCGGACGTCCGCCTGCTGGTGGTGACCGGCGGGCCGGGCGTGGCCAAGGCGGCCATGGCCAGCAACAAGAAGGCCATCGTGGCCGGTCCGGGCAATCCGCCGGTGGTGGTGGACGAGACGGCCGACATCGAGAAGGCCGCGGCCGGCATTCTCCTGGGCGCCGCCTACGACAACAACCTGCTGTGCATCGGCGAGAAGGAAGTATTCGTGGTGGCCAGCGTGGCCGACAAGCTGCTCGACGCGATGGGCCGGCATGGCGGCTATCGTCTCAATCGCGAGCAGATCGACGCGCTCACCCGGGTAGCTCTGCACAAGGACGAGAAGAGCGGGCACTGGCTGCCGAACAAGAACTTCGTGGGCAAAGATCCGCAGGTGCTGGCCGATGCGGTCGGCGTGAAGCTGCCGGCGGGCGTCATCTGCCTCTATGGAGAGGTGGACGTGAACAGCCCGTGGCTGCCCTGTGAGCAGATGATGCCGTTCCTGCCGGTGATGCGTTGCCGATGCATCAACGAGGCCATCGACCTGGCCGTGAAGTTCGAGCACGGGTTCGGCCATACGGCCATTATCTGGTCGCAGACGGTCGATCACATGACCAGGATGGGCAAGGCGGTGAACACAACGCTGTTTATCAAGAACGGCCCGAGCATGGCCGGCCTGGGCAACGGCGGCGAAGGGTTCGGCAGCTTCAGCATTGCCACGCCCACGGGCGAGGGAGTGACCAGCCCGTTGTCATTTACCCGCGTGCGAAGGTGTGTGATGGTGGATAACCTCCGCATCCTGTAAGGCGTGCTCGTGTGTGCAAGGTGAGAAGTGAGAAGTGAGAAGTGAGAAAGGTTGGGGGTGTCGCAAGGTCTGACTAATGGGTTACGCCACTGCTGATCTGTTGGCCCGAGTGGAAGAAGCTGTGGACCGCACGATTCAAATGGCCATGGCTTTGCCCTCGAATGTGGCGGGGGCGGTAATCGGGCGGCAGATCGTCCGAAGCTCCGGAAGCGTCGGGGCGAACATCGAGGAAGCCCAGCCGGTTATCACGCGAAAGGATTACACCAACAGGATCAGCCTCTCGCTTCGAGAAGCACGCGAGACGTTGTATTGGATGCGAAGGATCGAGAACAACAAGCTGCTTTCCGCGACGCGGCTGGGCAGTCTGAAGACGGAGTGGAACGCATTGGTAGCCATACTCACAGCTACGCAGAAGAACCTGAGGAGGCGAAAGTGAGCTTCTCACTTCTCACTTCTCACTTCTCACTTCGTCCGGAGGACGCGTAGTGGTTTTAGGCCGCGTTGTGGGCAAAGCGATTTCGACGGCGAAGCACCCGTCCCTGAATGGGACGCGATTGCTCGTGGTCGAGCCGATTCGCGCGGCTTCGCTCGATCCCGTGTTGGCCCTGGATCAGCTCGGAGCTTCGGCGGGCGACATTGTGGTGCTCAGCAACGACGGCAAGTTCGCCCGTGAGATGGTGCAGGATATCAACTCGCCCGCCCGATGGTGGGTGATGGGCATTGTGGATGACGGGACCGCCCTGATGGAAGGGAAGGCATGAGCCGGCCGGTGGTGACAGCCCTGTTGCTCGATGAACTCCAGCGGAACTGTGATCCGATCCGCCTGCCGAGGAATGCGCTGATCACGCCGGCGGCGCGCGACTGGTTCAAGGACCATGCCGTCCCTATTGTCTGGGAAGACAGCGAGCCGAAGCAATCGACGCTGGCCGTTGTGCTCGATCCCAACCGGCCGGAGATGCGGGCGGTTCGCTCGATGATCGAGCGGCTCAACGGGCCGGTGGAGATCATCGCCCCGGCGGCGCCGGGTGCGGTCCCCCTGGCCGCGGCTGTTCGCCGGTTATGCGGCAAGATCAACCGCCGGGAGGTCAGTAAAGGGGCGGTGTTCACGACTGACGCGTGTGTGCCGCTGGTGGTCGCGAACAAGCATGACGGCATCCGGGCGGCCCTGGGCACGAGCCTGATGGCCGTTGAGGAGGCCTGCCGGGAGCTGGGGATCAACGTGCTGGTGGTGGACACCACCTGTCACGCCATGTTCCAGACCCGCCAGATGATAGAGCGGCTGATGGCCGGCGCGACCTCGGCGCCGCCGGAGATGGCGGCCATGATCGAGGCGACCGAACGGAGTGGCGGGCGTGAGGATTGGTGAAGTCATCGGCCGGCTCACACTGAGCCCTGTCGACCCGAAGCTGGTCGGCGGACGATTCCTGGTCATCCGCCCGCACGATCCGGCATCGTTGCGGGAGAACCGGATGGGCGGCGGCGACATTGTGGTCGCCTATGACGAACTGGGCGCCCAGGTCGGCGACCGGGTGGGGTTCAGCGAAGGCCGTGAGGCGGCCATGCCGTTCCACCCGACGCCGGTGGCGGTCGATGCGTACGTGGCGTGTTTGATAGACAGTGTGACGTATGGAGTGTGAAGAGTCAGGAGTGTGTTGTGCATGAGAGGTCCGATCGGTCCGATCCGTCGGATCGGTCGGATCAGACTGGCCGGGTCGCCCGCCAGGAATAAGCCCTTACGAGCTCGACAACTGACCACTGACAAATTTGGTGTTCCATGATCAACGAATTCAAGATCAAACAAGAAATCTGCGAGATCGGCCATCGAATCTATGCCAAGGGCTTCGCGGCCGCCAACGATGGCAACATCTCGTATCGTATCAGCGACAATGAGGTGCTCTGCACGCCTACCCAGATGTCCAAGGGGTTGCTCAAGCCCGATGACATCTGCAAGGTGGACATGACCGGCCGACAGATCGCCGGCCGGCGGAAGCGGACCAGCGAAGTGCTGCTGCACCTGGAGATCTACAAGCTCGATCCGAGCCTCAAGGCGGTGGTGCATTGCCACCCGCCGCACGCGACGGCGTTTGCGGTGGCCGGCGAACCGATCCCGACGTGCATCCTGCCGGAGGTCGAGGTGTTCCTCGGTCCCATCCCCCAGACCACCTACGAGACCCCCGGCGGAGAGGCTTTTGCTCAGACCATCAAGCCACACGTGAAGAGCGCGAAGGTCGTCGTGCTGCGGAATCACGGCACCGTCTCCTGGGGCGACACGCTGGAGCATGCCTACTGGTGGACGGAGATTCTCGACGCCTACTGCCGCATCCTGCTGCTGGCCAAGCAGATCGGCCGGGTGGATCGCATCGCCGTGCCCAAGGTCGAGGAACTGCTCGATCTCAAGGAAAAGTTCGGCATGGGCGTGGACCCGCGGCGCCTCGAGAGCGCGGACATGTGCGTCAACACCGAGTTCGGGCGCGGCTTCGCGGATTCGAGCTGCGGATGCGGCAAGAGCGACGGTGCGGCCGCTTCCGGCGAGGCACCCGCTTTGAGCGAAGAGGAAATTGAGCGGATCGTGCAGGAAATCACGGATCGGATCATGGCGGCCGGCAGCAAGTGACGTGTGCTGGTGCGAGCATCCTTTCTCGCACCCCGTCGAGCGGGAGTGGATTCCCGCTCATGCAGGTGCCGGGAAGGGCTTGCCGCCCCGGCGTGAACCCCACCTCTGAAGAGGCGGGGTACTCTTAGTCGGCGTTTTAGCGAGCGGAGAGATGGTCCCCAAGAGTCTCGACATCAAGCTGGCGAAGATCAAGGCGAACCGGTCGTGTCGCGAGTTCATCATTGCGGATGCGAAGGACGCTGATATGGCCTACGGCATCGCCGCGCCGGGTAAATCGCCGGAGCATTATGCCCAGGAAGGCCGGTTCCGTAGCCTGCCCGAGTTTCGAGAGTTGATCCGCCAGGTGGTGCGGCAGGGACTGGTGGACATCATGCTGATGTCTGCCCACACCAACGCGATTCTGGCCATCCAGGAGCGGTTGTTTGAAAACTCGCACGTTACGCCGGCGGCCCGGGCCAATGACACCACCGACATTCACGTGGTGCGCGAGGGCGTCTACATCCGGGAACCGTCCCGTCCGTTCCGTACCGCCACTATCGAGCAGATCCAGTGCGGAAAGGTCGAGTGCGCGGACCACGAGCGGGCGCTGGGGGCCAACCTGGGCCTCTACAGCGTGACCTTCAACAACGATCTCGAACTCGATCGCCAGACGCTCAACGCCTATCGCGAGTTCCGCCTCGAAGCGGAACGCAAGGGCTTCCGCCACTTCCTGGAAGTCTTCGATCCGAACGCGGCCATCAACCCGGTCCCGCCCGAGAAGCTCGGCGGCTTCATCAACGACATGATCGTCCGCACGCTGGCCGGCGTGCCTGACTCCGGCCGGCCGCTCTTCCTGAAGATGGTCTATCACGGACCCAAGTGGACCGAGGAGCTGGCCGCTTACGACCCGCAGCTTGTGATCGGCATCCTGGGCGGCGGGGCGGGCACCACCTACGACGCTTTCAAGCTCATCGCCGAGGCCCAGAAGTACGGGGCCAGGGTGGCTCTGTTCGGCCGGAAGATCAACATGGCCGAGAATCAGTTGGCCTTCATCGAGATGCTCCGGCGGATCGTAGACGGACAGATTTCGCCCGAGGAGGCCGTGCGGGCCTACCACGGCGTACTGCAGGGACTGGGCATCCGGCCCTACCGAACGCTGGAAGACGACATGCAACTCCTGACGCCGGTGATGAGCTATGCGGCCCCGACCCAGGTGGTCGTACCGGCCGGCGGACGAGCGGCCGGCCGTTCCAACGGCTCCAACGGCTCCCAGAACGCCGCCCGGAAACCGGCCGCTCAGGCCGCGTCGCCGGACCGGCCGGCGCAAACCCCCGCGACCCCGGCCGTGGCATCCTCCCCGGCTCGGCCGGTGTCTAACGGCCAGGGCCATCCAAACCTGGCCGCCATGACTCCCGAGGAGCGCCTGGCCTACCACCGCGAGCGCATCCGCCGCATATAAACCATTATGAACATTATGAATACGAGTTGGTGACCGATCCATGGGTTGGTGGCCGATCATTCTGCTGACCATTTCCAATGTCTTCATGACCATCGCTTGGTATGGGCACTTGAAGGGGCCGCTCAGCCTGCGCCCATTGCCCGTCGTGATCCTGGTGAGCTGGCTGATCGCCTTCGTGGAATACTGCTTCCAGGTGCCGGCCAACCGGCTCGGCTATCAGCAGCACTACACCGGGGCCCAGCTCAAGATCCTGCAGGAGGTGATCACGCTGCTGGTCTTCGCCGTCTTCTCGGTGGTTTACCTCCGCGAGCCGCTCAAATGGAACTACCTCGTGGGCTTCGCCATGATGGCGGGGGCGGTGTTCTTCGTATTTAAGAAGTGGTGAGAGGCGAGGGACGAGGGGCGGGGGCGGGACTTGCGGGGTTGAGGCGGGGAGCGTAGGATAGACCGGCCGACGTAAGAAAGGAGTCTGACGCGATGAAGAACCTCTCGATCAAGCTGTATAGCCTGAGCGCGCCGTTGTTCGCGCTGCCGTTGCTGGACTTCGGCTTCGATCAGATCATCCCTTACCTCAAGGGGCCGGAGTTCCGGGCCATCTTCGCCGAATTGATGACGCAAGTCGTTGCGGGTGTGGTAGATACGTTCATTCTGGTGGCAATCCAGAACTTCTTTGGCGTCTGACGCGTATGCGTCATTTGCGGTGACGCTCCAGAAAAGCTTGAAGCAGCACGGCCGCGGCCAGGGCATCCTGGCGGGCCTTTTTCTTTTTACGGGTCAGGTCGCGCCCGACGAGCTTCCCGTCCGCGGCGAACGAGGACAGCCGTTCATCCTGCAGGAAGACCTTTATCGCCGATTTCCCGGAGCGTGGGGGGGAGCTGATCACGTTGTCAGGGGGGCGGTCATCTTGCTCGCCTTCTGAGGCCGGCAAAGTGCCTGCCTTGCCAGCTTGGGGAGAGGTGGGGGACACGATTTCCTGGATCGCCTTGGCCAGGCTCCTGGACAGCTTGGCCTGGGGGCCTTCCGTGCCGTCCATGTTGAGCGGCAGGCCGATCACGATGCCGTCCACGCCGTACTCGTCGGCCGCCTCCAGGATCGCCCGGGCGTTGGCTTCAGGCGTGGGCCGGGCATCGAGCACGTCCACGGGCGTGACCACTCCACCCTCGGAATCACCGACGGCCAGGCCGATCCGCCTGGTGCCCAGATCCACGCCCAGATACCGCTTGCTCATCATTCTTCACCACGGAGACACGGAGACACGAAGAATTCTATAACAGGAGGCAACGGAGAAAACAGAGAGATAATCAATAAGAGCTCTGTTCTCTCCGTTATCCCCTGTTCAAAAGCTGTTCTCATTCTCATCCAGTTCTTGTCTTCTCCATGCCTCCGTGGTGATTCTCAGGCGGAGAGTTTGGCCTATGAATACTGCTCTCCGTGGGTTTCCTTGAGATTTTCGAGCAGTTCCTTGATCCGCTGGGCGTCCTCGCGCCGGCAGATCAGCGTCGCGTCGTCGGAATGGACCACAATCAGATCGGAGACGCCGATGGCGGCGATCAGGTGGTCGGATTCGCTGACGAGGATGTTGTTGGACGCGCTGAGCGTGGCCACGCGCGGGGCGGCATGGGTATTGCCGGCCTCGTCGGCCTGGAGGATCTCGGCCAGCGAGGTCCACGAGCCCACGTCGAGCCATTCGCAGGGCAGCTCCACCACCAGGACGCGGTCGGCCTTCTCCATGATCGCGAAATCCACGGAGATCTTCGGCAGCTTGCCGAACTGTTCCACCGCCTCCGGCGAGGCCAGGTTCCGGGCGAACCGCGCGGCCACCCGTTGCTGGCCTTCAGCCATGGCCGGCTGGTGCTTGCGGATCTGTTCGAGGATGGTGCCGATGCGCCACACGAACATGCCGCTGTTCCAGTAGTACTCGCCGCTGGCCACGTAGGTCTCCGCGGTGGCCCGGTCGGGTTTTTCCTTGAACTGTCGGACCTCGTAGACCCCCGATGAGAGCAACCGGCCGCGATGCACGTAGCCGTAGCCGGTGTGCGGCGAGGCGGGCGGGACGCCGAAGGTGATGAGGGCGTCGGCGTGCTGCTCGGCGGTTTCGAATGCCTTCTGGAGCGTATCGCGGAAGGCGTCCACCGGCGTGATGATCTGATCGGCGGTGAAAATGCCCATCGTGCCGTCCGGGTCCCGCAGCTCCAGCAGGTGGGCGGCAAGGCCGACGGCGTTGGCCGTGTCGCGCGGGCAGGGCTCGCCGATCAGGTTCTCGGCCGGCAGCTCCGGGAGTTCCGCGGCGACGGCCGGCAGGTAGTCCCGGGCCGTGATGACGTAGATCTGCTCGGGAGGCAACAGACGGTTCAATCGCTCGAACGACTTGCGCAGCAGCGATTGCCCGCCGAAAATGCGCAGGAGTTGCTTGGGTTTCGATCGTCGGCTCAGAGGCCAGAGTCGTGTGCCGGACCCGCCGGCCATAATCACTGCGTGTCGCATGGAATTCCTCGGTAGCGATCAGCTTTCAGCGTTCAGCAGTCAGCGATCAGCCGGGTGGCCCAGGTTCTGTGAACCTGGGTTCGCGATTTCAGGATTTCCCAACGCGGCCCGTGTGGGCGTACAAAACGCTCGATCGCAAAAAATCGTGATCCCGCCTCTGAAGAGGTGGGCCACCCGCATAACGACTGCGTGTCGCCAAGAATCCCGCAGTAGCGGTCAGCTTTCAGCATTCAGCGATCAGCTCTGGAGATACCAACGACGCTCAAGAGCTGACCGCTGATCGCTGACCGCTTTTCCGACCACTTATCCCTCACTCCATCTCCGCCGGGTGGCCCAGGTTCTGTGAACCTGGGTTCGCGATTTCAGGGCTTCCCAACGCGGCCCGTGTGGGAGTACAAAACGCTCGACCGCAAAAATCGTGATCCCACCTCTGAAGAGGTGGGCCACCCATCCCAATCGCGGCTCCACCATCAAGAAGGTGGGCCACCCGCAACAACTGACAACTGACCACTGACCACTGACAACTGACCAAACTATTCCATCTCCGGCGGCAGTTTCTCGAAACCGACCCGGCCCATGAAGTGGAAGGTCAGCTTCTTGCCCAACTCGACCGCCGGCTGGTCGTACGGATCGATGCCCATCAGCTTGCCCATGATGGGGACAACCGACTCCCACAGGTAGATGAACTCGCCGACCGTCCGGGCGTTGACCGCCGGGAACTTGATGGTCAGCGACGGCCGCTGGCTGACCAGCATGGCCAGTTCGGTGGCCCGTTTCTCCGCGGCCAGCAGTCCGCCGAGGGTGCCCTCCCGGCTGCGGCCCAGGTAGGCCATGGCTTCCACATCGTCGAAGGCGCGCGGGATGACCGAATCGACATCAAATTCCTCGACCTCCAGGAAGGTGAAGAGCTTGTCGTTGGGCCCTTCGCGATAGAGCTGCACCTGAGAGTGCTGGTCGGTCGCGCCCAGGGCCTTGATGGGGGTGGGGCCGACGTTCTTCTTGTCCGCCGGGCGGATCTTGCCGAGGCTCTCGGCCCAGAGCTGCCGGTACCAGTCGGCCAGGTCGCGAAGCTGCTGGCTGTAGGGCATCATCACGTGCAACGACTTGCCGCGCTCCATGTAGAGGTAATGGATCATGGCCAGGCGGGCGGCCGGGTTGGCCATGGGGTCAGGATCGCTGACCGCCGCGTCCATGGCCGCAGCCCCGTCCAGCAGGGCGTCGATGTCGATGTTGCACATGGCCGCCGAGAACAGCCCCACGGGCGACAACACGCTGAATCGGCCGCCGACGCCGTCCGGCACGATCAGCGAGCGGTAGGCGTTCTCCACTCCCAGACGCCGGCGCTCGGCGTCGATCAGGCCGCGCATGGTGCCCTTGGCCTGGTCGGTGGTGACGATGATCCGCTGAACGGCCTCTTCCTCGCCGAGGGCCTGGATCATCCGGTCGCGGACGATGAGGAACTGGGCGGAGGTTTCGGCCGTCTCGCCGGACTTGCTGATGACGTTCACGATCGTGCGGCCCCAGTCGTCGTCGATCATTCGCATGACCGCCTCAAACCAGACCGGGTCGATGTTATCGAGCACGAACAGCCGGGGGGCGTTGCGCACCGAGCTGTGCAGCAGATTCCAGGTGAGGGGGTTAAGCGCGCTCTGGAGGGCGATGTTCCCCAACGCCGAGCCGCCGATGCCCAGCACGAGCAGGTTCTCGGTGTCCGGGCGCAGCTCCGCGACCAGGCGCTTGATGTCCTCGACCTGCGGCCGCTCATGCGGCAGCTCGCGGAAGCGATGCTTGCCGGCCTTGCGCTCGGCTTCGATCTCGCCGATGATGTCCCGCACGCGCGGCGCCAGGCCGTGCAGGTCCTCCTCGCTGAGCCGATGCGGGCCCAGGCGGTTGTCGTGTACGTAACTGGTGTTCAGCTTCAGGCTGGTCGTTTGATTTTTCATTGTGCAACTGCTCCGATCAAGTGCGGGGAGCGTGGAGCGTGCGGGGGTGAGAAGGTGTCAAAGTGCGAAAGTGAGAAAGTGCGAAGGTGAGAAGGTGAGAAGGTGAGAAAGCGGGAAAGGCCGCGACCGCCGGAAAACCCTATCTGCGACTGCCAGAAAGCCGTATCTGCGACCCCCGGAAAGCCGCATCTGGGGTTGCCGGGAAGCCGCATCTGGGACCGCTGGAAAGCCTCATCTGGGGCTCCCGGGTAGCCCTAT
>ERZ795060.67-NODE-67-length-138966-cov-71.200538_pt1 | contig 138966 bp, 131 predicted proteins | sample MGYA00375144_ERZ795060 | MGnify/ENA primary metagenome ERZ795060 (study PRJEB30189, sample SAMN05720157) | activated sludge metagenome | isolation source: anaerobic digester from wastewater treatment plant | place: Japan | collected 2015-05-15 ...
GACTCTGCCCACATACTTTACAATCGGTAAGTTTTCCGTTTAGGGTATATGTAAACTATCTCGAGCAGAATTTTATTTCCTACTGTCAGAAGCTAAAAATTATTTACAATAAAGTTTTGCTAAACTGAACTTTGCTGAGTAATTACATTATTTCACAATGCCTCAAGGTATAATGAAGTGCTAAATAAAATCAGCATTAATGCAATATTGCACTCTAAGGCTTTTACTTGCAGAAAGATTTAACGAATTATCTTTATTACCAATCGAAATTTTAGTAATAATTTGATTTAACTAATTAAAAACTATTAACTTTTTAATAATTATATTTCCATGTCCAATGCACTAGTGTAAACAGAGAGAAATAAAAAAGATAGGAAAATCCCAGAAAGTAGACTTTTCCCTTATATACGAATGTAATAAAACACCTATGAGGGATGGTTGTTAAAATAGTTAATAAAAACTAACTATTAAAGCATACCCTACGCCTATTGCAAACCCAATTGCAAAAAGACCAACAAAAAAAAATACGATATTAATAATAATATCAATAAACTTAATCCCAAATATCTTTAATGGTATCTTCATAATATAAAGCATATAAGAGGTTCTCCTTTTAAAAAAAGGAGAACCATAATGTTTTTTACTCTGTTGCCTTTTCAACTAAACCATAAATAACACCCGCAGCAAATCCAATCGCAAACAGTCCAGTATATACGCCCCCAATTGCTATGAGAACACCAATTGGATTTCCTCCATTGATTTCTAAAGATTCTTCCATAGAAATCTCTGACATGCCAATATTATTCAAATTTTCCATTGTTTTTAAGAATTTTGTACAACTTGATAACCATATTCAAAACCTGCATAAATAGCATAACCAGCAACAACTACTACACCTACACAAGCGGCAACACCAATTGCATTGCTAATTAAACCACCTGCTAATGTATATAAAAAGCCACCATTTTCATCTTGTTGTTCCGTAGCATTAATTTCAACTACTCCAAACTTTTCAAGTTCCATAGCAAAAATATTTTTTATTGTTTAAAAAATCAAACCCTCTTTCTTTATCCTGCCGAGGTTAGCAGAGTAACGTTACAGTTACAAAATTAGGAGTGTTCCGTACGGAAAACAAGAACGGAAGTGAAACACCCCCATTTTTTTCAACTAATTCTTTTTGGCTAAGGGGTTTCATGGTACAACCCAACGAAATATCGAAAGGGTACTCGTAATAAAAGGTTGTGCTTGTTTTGGAGTATGCAATTGGCGCACCATTCGATTTTAACTCATCAATAATTTCGTAAAGCCTTGTTCGACTTATTCCTAGTAGTGTAGTAAACTCATATGTGCCCATGCTCGTCGAAGTTACGCTACTCTAAACTTCGCCGAGCGAGGGTTCGTTCCTTTTTATTTTTTTACAGCAGTGACTTAACGTGGCATTTTCAGTTTTTATTTTATCGATTTACGCTCTTATATGATAAATATGAAACCAATACGCCTAATGATAATGCCAATAAAGACCACGATAACTCGTTAATATCAAAATTCCGTCTTAACAGAATACTAATGACTATGCCAATTGCAACAAAAACTACAGAGGAGAGGGCTCTCTTTGCGTTAAACAGCGACACGCCTAAGTAAATTAACATAGTAATGAAGAAAAATATTACGGAGTAAAAATTTCTTTCGTAAAAATATATTTGCCAAAATATTATTGCTACTATTAGCAGGCATATGATGATAATTTGAAGTGATTTATTTTTCATTTACAATGTGGGTTTTGGTTTATAAAATCAGATAATTTTTCAAAAATAATGAAAAATTATCTGAAATGAAAAAAATTACATAATTGAACTTCGACCACTTATCGTTTCTAAATATGCACCTCCATATCTGGTTAGATCTTCATTTGGTACATTGTTATCTATTGAAGATAATATATAACCAAGCCAGTATGATAACCATGTCCCACCATTAATGTTTAACATATCTGTAGCATTAAGTGGTTCCAAATACTGCATTTCTCTTGCTTTAATTTTTTGCAATGTGGGGTTCTTTTGTGTGTTCATACCTATTTATTTTTTATTTTGTTTAGCATCATTCCATCCTTCCCAAAAATCTGCAGGTGCGTTCCTGTCCAGAAGTTCGCTTACAATAACTCCTGCTAATAACCACAACAAAGGGTTACCCCCTTCAATCTCAACAATTTCTTTGGCATTTAATTGTTGTACGCCAAATTTGTTCAAAGATAGTTGTTCCATTTTAATTTAGTTTTAAAAGGTTAGTAATTTTGCCATCCAAATTTGGTTGTGTTTTTGTAACGTTACAGTTGCAAAGTTAGGTGCGTTCCGTCCGGAAAACAGGAACGGAAGTGAAGCGCCCCCATTTTTTTCAACTAATTCTTTTCGGCTAAGGGGTTTCATGGTGCATTTCAACGATATATCAAAAGAGTACTCATAGAAAAAAGTTTCACGTGACTTAGAGTACACAATTGGAGCTCCTCGCGATTTTAACTCATCAATAACTTCGTAAAGCCTTGTTCGACTTATTCCTAGTTTTGCAGCAAACTCATCAGGAGTGCCGGTTCGCTGTTCCTTAATTAAGCAGTGCATTTTTTCGATACGCACTAAGTACTCAAAAAATTTCATAACTTTTTTAATTTTCAATTATATGTTTTTCAACTGTTTGATGTTGCCACATGCGGCAAAACTGCCCATTACTATGTATTAGTTCCTTAAATACTCCTTGCTCTACGACCTTGCCATTGTCAAGAACTATAATATTATCGGCCATAGCAATGGTTGATAGCCTATGGGCAATAACAATTACGGTTTTCCCTTTTTGCCTCATCAACTCAACGGTATGCTGCACAAAACTTTCGGCAATGGAGTCCAGCGATGAGGTTGCTTCGTCGAGTATTAGTATCTCAGGATTTTTATATAGTGCACGGGCAATGGCAATGCGCTGCTTTTGCCCGCCCGACAATGATGTACCGTGCTCGCCAATGTAGGTATTAAACCTATTGGGTAGGCTCTCTATAAACTCAATCATACCTAGCTGGGTGCAAATCTCAATAATCCTCTGAATGTTTGGGTTAAACTCCCCCACTGCAATATTCTCAACTATTGTTCCTGCAAATAAGTCGATATTTTGCGGTACAGCCACCACTGCATCGCGTAACGATTCGTTGGTAAAGTACCGTAAATCAAACTTTCCTATGTAAATATTTCCGCTTTGTAATGGATATATATTCTGCAACAGCGATGTTAGGGTAGTTTTCCCTGAACCACTCTCGCCAACTACAGCGGTAACTTTTCCCTTTGGTATATGCAGGTTTAACGCCTTAAAAACCTCCACCCTTGTTCCGTAGCGGAAATCAACATTTTTAAAGGTAATATCGCCAACGTGCTCAGCGGTGAATTCTATTTTGTTTTTTTCATCCTCCACTTCTAAGTCAAAAATTTCGAACAACCTATCCGATGCAATTTTAGCATCTTGGTAAGTTTTATTAAAACCAATAATACTGGTTACTGGAGAAGTAAGATAGCCTATTAAGGAGTAAAATGAAAGAAGTTCGCCAGGGGTAATTGTGCTTTCTAGAACAAAACCAGCACCAACCCAAAGCAGAACAATGGTAATTACCTGTGATATTAAACCTGAAACATTGTTGGAATATATTGAGTTAATTCCGGATTTATATAATGGTTTTAGCAAATTAACAAATCGCATTTCGGTTTTTAAGTTGGAGTAACCTTCAAGCCCAAACCTCTTTATAGTTGATATAGAATTTAGGGATTCAACCAAGTGCGATTCTAACTCTGCTGAATTTTCCATAATGCTCCTTTGTACCTTACGGTTTAGCCTATTAATTATCATATAGGTAATGATATATAGCGGCATTACCAAAAGCATAATTACAGCCAACTTCCAGTAAAATGTGAACATCAGCATAAACGATGCAATTAGAATTAAAACGTTTACAATTAGATTAACGGTTACCTCGTTCACAAATAACCGAATTTTCACTGCATCATTAATTCTTGATATTATTTCGCCAACTCTCATTGTGTCGAAAAAGGACTGAGGCAGCCTTAGCAAATGCTGGTAGTATCCCAGAATTAGCGTAGCATCTATCCTCTGCCCAATTTTTAAAACAAAAACCGACTGGAATATGTTTAGCAAGAACCTTACCCCAATTATTATTAGCATTGCAATCCCTAAAAGATTCAGTAAATTTGCATTGTTACTTGGAATAGCATAATCAACTATTTTCCCCACATAAATTGAAGTTGATAAGCCCAAAACCGCATATAGAACTGCTCCAATAATTGCTTGGGTTAATACGCCCTTGTAAGGCTTTATAAGATTCCAGAATCTAAAAGATGATGAAACTTTTTCGGATTTGGGTTTAAATGTTTCACCTGGCACAAGAAGGATTAATACACCTGTCCATGACTTTTTGAATTCTTCGTGCGGTATTTTATGGAACCTACCATCGCCGGGATCCATTACTTCAATGTATTTTTTGGTTGTTTTAGTTATTACAACAAAATGTTGTAGAACTTCTTTAACAACCACATGTGCGATTGAAGGTTTTGGTATCTTGAAAAGGCTATCGAAATCGCCTCTAACGCCTTTTGCATGGAAACCCATTTTTTGAGCCGCCTCTATCATTCCTAAAACATTGGTGCCTTTTCTATCGGTACCAGCGAACTGACGAATTTTTGCTATAGGTAAATTCAACTTATAATGCGCTGCAACTGAAGCCAAACAGGCTGCACCACAATCAGTAATATCTCTTTGTTTTACTCTCATTTCCGCTATTTCATTTCAGTGTATGGATTAAACCATCTATCAACTTTATCAAAAAGTAAATCATATACACTACGCTCTGTTACTATTATTCTTGATGATATTGTCATACCCTTTTTTATGTATCCTTTAAAACCGTTTTGAAGTGTTAAATAGTTTTTTGATAATTTGCACTTAACAATAAAGTACATATTATTCTGCCCATCACTTACTATATCATCAGAAACCTCCTTTATGGTTGCAGGCAGCAAACCCCATTGGTTATAATTGAAAGCATCCACCTGTATTTTCACATCCTGATTAACCCGTATAAAACCGATGTCGCTGGGTTGCACATAGCAAACTGCAATTAACTCGCAATCGGGCGACAACTCTGCAATTATTTGATTGGCATAAATAATACTACCTACTTGCAACTCATTACATTGTTGAATAGTTCCGCTCAAAGTCGCCGTAATAAAATGCTTGCTAAGTTCATTATATGCTGTTTCTATTTCGGATTCAATCTTTGGAATTTGGTTGGTAATCTCGGCTAGGCTTGCTTGCCAGCTGGCTAACTGCTGGCTTATAAATTGATTTCGAAGTAAAATCTCATTGTCCAAGTTGTACTTACTTGTTTCATAATCGACCTCGGCAATTATTTTTTGCTTGTATAAAAGGGTGTTTCGGCTATGTTCTTTTTTCAACTTTTCAATCCGATTACTTTGTGTTGATATTTGACGCTGAAAACTACTTACCTCAAGCATATATTTGGAAGTTACCAAACTCTTTGGATTGAACTTTTGTAGTAAAAAATTATGCTCAATAAGTAAACCCAAATCGTTCTGATATGATTTTAACTCACCAAGATTAAACTCTAAAGTTTTAATTTTAGAACTAATGGGTATGGTGTCTATTACTAGGATTGTATCGCCTGCACTTACCCTTAAATTATTTTTTAGTTTAGTGTAAATGACCTTACCCCCATATGGTAAGACAATATTCTGCTTTTCAATGCTTGGCTTAATCAATCCTGATGTTCGAATAGTAACGTCTACCAAAATAAATGGCATAGATGCTAGAGTTCCTATTATTATCATTATGATTAACCAATAGATTTTTTTGCTTCTTTTCGAGATGGAATGTAAATAACCCTCTACAGAATTTTGTATAACAAATCCAGGAAAAACTCTTTTTAATTCTGTCATATATTCAATGTTTTTTAAATTCCTATCAAGGTTTTTGCTTAAAAAGAGAATACGTATCAAAGATTTCTAGTAAATAGATAGATTTACATGACAATATTTGAAGTGATGTTCTTTTATTATTCTTTTGTTTATCAATATCTGGCAAACATTATACTATAATGCAAATCATTTACATTATTATTGTAGTATTGTGTTGCAAATTTACCCCCCCCCCGCATCAATGCGCCAAATTTATTAATATGTTTTATAACATGATTCAGAATGTTAAAATATGTTAATGATAAATAAAGTTGATGATTTACCATATAAACTTTAAAACAATTTTTTTTATTCACAAAAAGTTGATTTTCTTTCCGATGGGTTGTATCTTTGAAACCGATCTGGGACAAATTGTTTAACTAAAATTTTAAGCTATGGTGATTCGAACAGCTAAGTTTGTGGCTAGTTATCCTAGTGTGCAAAAGTGCCCAAAAACCGATTTGCCTGAGTACGCATTTATCGGTCGTTCCAATGTGGGTAAATCGTCGCTCATTAACATGCTCACCTGCACCAAGGCCTTGGCTAAAGTTTCGCAAACACCGGGCAAAACACAGCTCATCAACTATTACCTCATAAACGACTCATGGCACCTGGTCGATTTGCCTGGTTATGGCTATGCTAAAGTATCGAAGGGTGAGCGCGAAAAGTTCTCGGATATAGTGCTCAACTACATACTCAAGCGGGAGAATATGCACCTGCTTTTTGTTCTTATCGATTCCCGCCTTGAACCTCAGGATATCGACATCCAGTTTATTAACTGGCTTGGAGTTAACCAGGTTCCATTTGCCCTTGTTTTCACCAAAACCGATAAGGTTTCCAGCATGGTGCTTGAGCAGAACATTGAGCTGCACAAAAAAGTGCTACAGGAATCGTGGGAGGAGCTACCTCCAATTTTTACAACATCGTGTGTAACCCGCACAGGACGTGAGGATGTGCTTAATTACATTGACCAGGTTTTTCGGGAAGCAAAAATAACTCATTGCCAGGTATAGAACATGAGCTATAAAATTTGTAAATTTGCGAGCATTAACGGAAAAAAATCCTAAAATGCACAGCAAACACCAAATAAAGTTCTTCACCGGACGTAGCTCGCGTTATCTTGCCGAAAGAATAGCTCAAAGTTTTGGAATTCCACTCGGAAAATCAACCCTAACCGTTTTTAGCGATGGTGAGTTTCAACCCTCATTCGATGAGTCGGTTAGGGGATGTACTGTTTTTATCATTCAGTCAACCTTTCCACCGGTTGATAATCTTTTTGAGTTGCTACTGATGATTGATGCTGCTCATAGAGCCTCAGCGTATAAGGTGGTGGCTGTGATGCCTTACTTTGGTTGGGCAAGGCAGGATCGTAAGGATAAACCCCGTGTTGCCATTGGCGCAAAGTTGGTTGCCAATATGCTCGTTGCAGCAGGTGCCGATCGTGTAATGACCATGGACCTACATGCCGACCAGATTCAGGGCTTTTTCGATGTGCCGGTTGATCATCTTTACGCGTCATCAATATTTGTCCCCTATATCAAGAGTCTTAATTTGGAAAACATTGCGATTGCAGCTCCCGATATGGGTGGAGCAAAGCGAGCCAACGCATACTCTCGATTCCTAAACTCATCGCTGGCTGTTTGCCACAAGAACCGCGAGAAAGCAAACCAGGTAGGTGAGATGACTGTTATTGGCGATATTGAGGGTAAGCATGTAATTATTCTGGACGATATGGTGGATACCGCCGGTACCCTTACCATGGCTGCCGATTTGATGATGGGTAAAGGGGCGGCATCGGTACGAGCTTTTGCTACGCATCCCGTTCTTTCAGGCTCTGCCTATGAGCGCATTCGCGACTCAAAGCTTACCGAACTGGTTGTTACCGATACCATACCCCTGCGTACCGATAAGGATACTTCCAAAATTAAGGTGCTTTCGGTTGCTGAGCTTTTTGCCGACGTTATCAATAAGGTTTACAACTACCAGTCAATCAGCGAAAAGTTCATCATTTAGTTTTAAATATTTTTTTTACTATCTTTGCAGCCCATTTCCCTCATGATAGGGTACGATGGGGGGCTGGTTATGCAATTGAGGGACAGCCCTGAGTAGTACCTAAGTAATAACAAAAATTATCAAGAGTAAATGAAAACAATTGAACTTTCAGCAGCCCCTAGAACCGAAACCGGTAAAAAAGCTGCTAAGCACAGCCGCAAGTCGGAGCTTGTACCCGCCGTTATTTACGGTGCTGGTGAGAACATTATGATTTCGTTAGGCGAGAAGGAACTCAAGAAGGTGATTTACACACCTATTGTTTACCTTGTAAAGCTTAACGTTGATGGTAAAATGCACGATGCTATTATTAAAGAGGTTCAGTACCATCCTGTTACCGATAAGATTCTACACGTTGACTTCCTTAAGGTTTCGGAGAACAAACCTATAACCATTGGTTTACCAGTTAACCTGGTTGGACAGGCTGAGGGTGTTAAGGCTGGTGGAAAACTTTTGCAGGTAGTGCGCAAAATTAGGGTAAAAGGTTTAGCTAAGGACCTGCCCGATGCCATCTCCATTGATGTTACCCATCTTGGAATTGGCAAGAGCATTATGGTAGCTGAACTAAGTTTTGATAAGTTTACTGTGGTTGAGCCTAAGAGCATGGTAATTGCTACCATTAAATCGACCCGTGCTGCTCGCGAAGCTCAGCAGGAACAAGCTAAATAAGTAGTTCAGAATTGAAGTATTTAATTACCGGGTTAGGGAATATTGGAAGTGAGTATTCCAACACCCGACATAATGTAGGATTTATGGTGTTGGACGCTCTTGCTAAGGCGTCCAACATTACTTTTGCCGATGCCCGCTACGGCTTTGTTGCTCAGCTCAAGCACAAAGGGCGGACATTTGTACTCCTTAAACCCTCAACCTACATGAACCTTAGCGGTAAAGCGGTAAACTACTGGTTGCAAAAGGAAAATATCCCATTGGAAAACCTCTTGGTGGTAGTTGACGATATTGCCTTACCCCTTGGCGCAATAAGGTTAAGACCTAAAGGTAGCGACGGTGGCCATAACGGGTTGAGGAATATAAACGACGTGCTGGGCACACAGGATTATGCCCGTCTTCGTTTTGGAATTGGTAATGGATTTAGTCGTGGCCGCCAGGTCGATTACGTTTTGGGTGAGTGGACCGATGAGGAGCTGAAGGTACTGCCCGAACGGCTAACGTTGGCCGGCGAGGCTGTGCTTGCCTTTGGCACAATTGGTATTGAACGCTCCATGAACCTTTACAATAGCCGATAGAATGCCGACCATGAGGGTTGATAAGTGGTTGTGGTTTGTGAGGGTATTTAAAACAAGAACCCTTGCTACCGAGTATTGCCGCAAAGGTCGGGTAACCCGTAATGGGATTGAGGTAAAACCCTCGCAGGATATTAATGTAGGTGATACATTAAAGGTTCGAAAACCCCCGGTGACCTATACATTCAGGGTGAAAGACCTACCCAAAAACCGGCTTGGCGCCAAGTTGGTTGAATCGTATATGGAAAACTTAACTCCTCCCGAGGAGTTACAGAAACTTGACCCATCGTTCATGGCATTCAACATACACCGCGAACGCGGAACAGGCCGCCCCACAAAAAAGGAACGTCGCGAGATTGATGAACTATTCGATTCCGGTTTCGGGGGCTTTGATTGGGATAGCTTTGAGCCTGATGCCGACGATGAATCCAATGAGTAAGGAGTCTTTTGATTCAAGCTATTACTCGCTGCTGTATTGTTACATTTCCTTTAAGCCATCAACCCTCTTTTTTGAATACCGATGTGATTTCAGCGATAAATAGCCTATGGAAATCGCTTTTAGGGTAGTGCTTACTGATGATTTCCTTATCGAGAAAGTTCTCGGGTTTGATATCATCGATATAAAGTTTTCGGCATTCAATCACCAGTCGGGCCTCCTGAAAGGCTATGGCCTTAAGCGATTCGGCAATGGTTAATCCCGCTGCCTTAGTTTTATCGATATCGCGACCCGATTTGCTGCCACATAGCTCCAGTGCCGAACGCCATTTCTCTTCAAAAAAGTTGAGGGTAAAGTAATCGTTTTGCTCCACAAACTGCAATGTGTAGCGCTGAGGGCGTATGAATACAAATGCCACCGGTTTATTCCATAGTATTCCAAATCCTCCCCACGAGGCTGTCATGCTGTTATGTTTATCCTTGCTGCCAGCAAGTATTAGCATCCATTGATTGTCGAGCAGGTCGAAGGTGTTTTCATTTAACTCGAAAGGCGAAATGAACTTGTAATTTTTTGGTTCCATATCAATTTTTGTTTAATTCAGTCAATAGGAATTCCCAGGTAGTTTCGAACCAGCAAGCCTATACCAAAGGTTAGCGCTGAAACTCCTAAGCTAATAACAACCATTTCAAGGAACCTATGCTTAAAGTTGAGGTTTTTAGCTACTGCAATGTAGAAGTTGAAGGCGAAAATGATGGCTATTGCAAGCAGAAGTGTTGTTGCTAGGGCTAGCATGTAGCTTGTGAGCAGTAGAAAAGGGCTAATCAGTATTGCAACGGTAAATATATAAGCCAAACCAGTATAAATTGCCGATTTACCCGCGTGTCGGTCATCATTTTCAGTTTTAACGGAAAGGTACTGCGATGCTGCCATTGAGAGCGAAGCGGCAATACCCGTAATAAGTCCGGCAACTGCAATGAGTCGGGTGTTTTGCATGGCAAGGCTAAAGCCAGCTAAAGCGCCGGTTAGTTCAACCAGCGCATCGTTTAGCCCAAGAACCATTGAGCCAGCATAATCAAGTCTCTCTTCCTGAATTAATGCAATTAGCTGGTCTTCATGTTCCTCTTCGGATTTTTTTACGGCTTCGGCTTCGGGCATGTAGGGTATTACTCGTTCGTAAACATCCTGAATTTTTGCCTCCTGTCGCTCCATAAGCCTTAAGGCGAATGTAAGCCCAAGTATTTTCCCGCAAATGGTGAAAAACCATACTACAGTTTTTTGAGGGGCAACATCAACCCCCGATATCTGTTTGAAAATATTGTAGTGCTTAAGTTCCTCACCAGCAATTTTTGCTAAAACAGTTTTATTGTTTTTGTCGTTTGTTGATTTAGCCAGATTCTTATAAACCTGGTAGCCTGTAATTTCCTCTCGCTGGAATAGTTTTGCATGCTTTACAAGTTCTTCTCTAGTCATTGGTTAGTATTTACTTTTTGTTGAAGTATTGTTTTAGTTTTGCCACAGTGCTGGCAATGGTTTCGGCATTGGTTTGCTGAACGGTATTTTCCGGAAGCAATGCCGAAACAAATGAAAGTCCGGTATGGTTGGTATTGTACCGGGCTACAATTTCGCTGCCGCTCATATGGAACTGGTTTACACCATTCTGTGCTAGCTCTAAGATATTGCTGTGATTAATCCCTCCTCCGGCAATTAGGGCTATTTTGTTACCTCCCTCGGCAATTAACTGCCTTATCAGGTCTAAACCATCAACAGCCTTGTTTTTTTGCCCTGACGTTAGTAGGAAATTGCATCCACATTCGATAATTTCATTTAGTGCTTTGAAAGGTTCGGGCATTATGTCGAAGGCGCGGTGAAAGGTAAAGGTCATTGGTTTGGCTGCCCAAACCAGTTCTTTAGTTCTTTCCTTATCAAGAGTACCATTCGCCCGGAGTATACCGCTAACAACCCCTTTTACCCCAAGTTTTTTGCATGCCTCAATATCGCGGAGCATTTGACGGAATTCCATTTCGGAGTACACAAAGTCGCCGGGGCGGGGACGAATAAGAACGTGAACCGGAATATTTAGCTGGTTAAGGGTTTCGGCAATGCATCCAAACGATGGGGTGGTACCCCCAACGTAAAGGTTCTCACAGAGTTCTATTCGATTTGCTCCGCCTTTTTGAGCGTTAATGGCACTCTCTACAGAGTTGGCGCAAACCTCAAGGGTAAACATCGTTTACTGCTTTAGTGCTGAAAGTAGCTGTTCGCCAAGGTTTATGCTATAACCCGAAGAATGATATACTATCTCTCCGTTGTTGTTCACAACAAGAACAACAGGGTATTCCAGCTGTTTGCCAACTGCCTGCCCTACCTTAGCCTCAAATTGGCCATTTATATCGTTCCCGAGGGTAATGGTATTGGGGTAGGGCTTTCCATCGAAAATGGATGTCAAATCGGTTTTTGCCGATTTGCCACTTGCCAGAATAAGGGCAATACTATTTCCTATGCCACTAAACTCGCTACTTAGGTTGCTGATATCGCGAAGCAAATGCTTTGTAGGTTCAGCAAGCGGGTCGATAATGACAACTATTGCTGGTTTATCCTTGGTAATCTGTTCAATTGTTTGGGGGTTCTGGATAAAAGGTATGGTGATATCGGTGCTAATGGTTCCCAAAACCATTTTCTCGGTTTGGGTTGATGGGATGGTTAGTGTAAATTGTATCTTTTTGCCACTTTCAACCCTGACGTAGTAAACATTGCAGTTAACTGCTCCCGATTTATGCCTGTTACCGGTTACTATCCGGTAATAACCCTCTGGGAGTTCAAGTGCTGCAGGGAATTTGTTGAATAAAGGACTTTCCTCATAATCAAGGGTTGAGTACTTTCCCTTTTCGAACCGTGCAATGGTGAAGTGTGTGTAGTACTTTGGCTGTTCAACAGCCGAGTTTTTATCGAGGTTGATAATTAGCATCCCGGTTGGTGTTGTGGCCTGTGTCTCTTTTACATCGGCGATATTTACATCAATCCACTTCCCTTTCATGAAGTACTGAGGTTTTTTTGATGCTGGCTCCAATCGGGCAGCTATTCCAAAACTGCGACATGCTGCTACAAAGAAAATAGCCATGGAATATTCATCGGCGCGGCGAATCCGGTAAACGCTTTCAGGGCTTAACGGCACACGGTAGTAATTGCTTTCGGTGTCAAGTGTTACAAACTCTTTAATCCATTGGGCAATGTTTTGAGGATTGTTTCGGAAAAAACCAATCTCCTCAAAGGTAAAGGCATCCTGCAAGAAACTGCGCCAGGGTGTAATAAATTCTCGGCCAATCCGGGGCGAAAGAATGTAGCTGTCAAACTCTTTAACCATGCGGCTTTCAAGCAGGGCAGGGAAAGAATCGATTCGTGAAAGGTGGTCGAAAAGTACATCGGTGGTAATATCGCGTAAATCCTTTTCCCGAAGAGTTGAAAGCAAGGCCACTCCAACTGAGATGTCTTTAGTGTCCAAGTTCTTTATGTAGTTGTAAATCTCATTCCAGTTGCCGCGGCTTTTTGAAAGCCATTTCCATGTTTCATCAATGCTGATACCCTTTTCCATGGCTAAATTGGCTGCTGAAGCCGAGTCAATAAAGGTGCTTATGAAATTACTACGAATTTCATTCCCCTGTTTAACCCTGCGGTTGTGTTCATCGGCTGTACTTTCATCGTATGGTGGAATAGTTTGTTCGTCGGGTGGGGTAAGGGTTAAGGAAAGGTTAGTAAAAGGGATTTCCTTTTTGAGTGTTAGGTAAATATCGTTTTGGTTTCTGTCGGCCTTGGAAAAGGCATAGGTGTTATCCTTTTGTGCCCAAACCATCAAGTCGCCAATCCCTGTGGTTAAAGTACACAAGCCATTTGCATTGGTTTGCAGGGTGGCTATGGGGTAAAACTCGGCGTAGTTGTAAAGCTGGTATTCAACCTTTGCGCCCTCAACCGGGTTTCCGGTGCTATCGGTTACGGTAACGGTGAGTTTACGGGTAGGGGCATAGTTAGGCATAAGGTTAATCTCAGTGTAATAGTTGGTTTGTTTAAGTTGTTCCTCAGGGCCATTGTATTTGCCAAAAACAAAAGTACGTGTCATCATGGCTCGTTTGGCAGGTCCTGCAAACCATCCACGGTCGAGTTCAGGCTCAGGTTCGCATGCGCCTAAGAAGTGCCATTTACCATCGACCCATACCTCTACCCAGGCGTGATTGTCGTCGGTGTGAGCCCAGCGGGGTGTGTAGACCTGACGTGCTGGTATGCCTACTGAACGATAGGCTGCTACTGCAAATGTCGATTCCTCGCCACAACGGCCAATGGCTGAACGAACTGATGTTAGCGGCCCACATGTGCGCTCATCGGTCGATTGGTAGGTAACCTTCTCGTGGCACCAATAATTAACCTCAAGCGCAGCCTGGTATGTATTGAGGCCCAGAAGGCGCTCCTTTAGTTCCTCGAAGAAAATCTCGCGGGCGTTATCGGTGTACTCGTTGTTAACCCTGTAAGGTAGGACAAAGTGAAGAAATATATCAGCTGGCACTTTCCTTGCCCACTTAAATTCTTTCCGCGCTTTTAGCGCTAGCTGAACGTTCTTCAGAACATACTCTGGTGAGTGCATTGCTAAATCGCTTAGTGGCATGTATGCGTAAAGAAACTCAAACCCTTCGCGCTCTTTAGTGGTAAGTTCTGAGTTGATTATTTTGTAAATGGATGAATCGTAGGCAGCAATTAGCTTGACCCTTTCCTCGAATTGGGCATGAACCTCTTTGCGTTTATCGCTGCCTTTGATGAGGTGGCGGTTAAGAATGGTATCGCAGGAGCTAAGGATTATAAGCAGCAATGCGCTGATAGTTACAATCTTCTTCATGTTGTAAGCTGTTTGTAATCAAAAAATAAATGTAAGTAATTTTTCGATTCAAACCTAAAGGTGTTGGGTAAATTGTGATTTTATGGTAAAATAAAAGAAAACTGCCTCAAAAAGATTTTTTTGTTCAGGCCATGTATTGAACGCAATGCTGAGATAGGTTCAAAACCGTTGCCCTTTATCTTTTTGAGGCAGTATTGTGTGGTTAATGTGTTGTTTTACTGCGCTTTGAGCGTTTCCCTGATTTTTGTTTCAATCTCGTTTGATAGTTCTGGATTATCGAGCAGGAGCTGGCGAACAGCATCGCGGCCTTGACCAAGTTTAGTTTCGCCATAGCTGAACCATGAACCGCTTTTCTTGATGATATTCAGTTCAACGCCAAGGTCAATGATTTCACCTGTTTTGGATATTCCCTCACCAAAAATAATATCGAACTCGGCTTTGCGGAATGGGGGCGCAACCTTGTTCTTAACAATTTTAACCCTAACGCGGTTACCGGTCGATTCCTCTCCATCCTTAAGCTGGTTCAGCTTACGGATATCAACACGAACCGAAGCGTAGAACTTGAGGGCATTCCCACCGGTGGTGGTTTCAGGGTTGCCAAACATTACGCCAATTTTGTCGCGTAGCTGGTTGATGAAAATACAGCAGGTGTTGGTTTTGCTGATGGTGGCAGTGAGCTTACGCAACGCTTGCGACATCAGTCGGGCTTGAAGGCCCATCTTGCTATCGCCCATATCGCCTTCAATTTCAGCTTTAGGGGTAAGGGCAGCCACCGAGTCGATGACAATGATGTCAATTGAGCCTGAGCGGATAAGGTTATCGGCAATTTCAAGGGCTTGCTCACCGTTATCGGGCTGGGCAAAAAGTAGATTCTCCACATCAACGCCAAGCTTCTCGGCATAGGTGCGGTCAAAAGCATGTTCCGCATCGATGATGGCGGCAAGGCCGCCTTGCTTTTGAGCTTCGGCAATGGCGTGGATGGCAAGAGTGGTCTTACCCGACGATTCGGGGCCGTAGATTTCAACCACTCGCCCACGGGGATATCCACCAACCCCAAGGGCTACATCGAGCGCTATTGACCCTGATGAGATGACTGGCACTTCCGATACGGCTTTATCGCCAAGCCTCATTATTGAACCCTTACCAAAATCCTTCTCAATTTTATCGATTGTCGATTGAAGGGCCTTTAGCTTTTCCTTGTTAATTTCCTTGCGTTCCTTGTTTTCAGTTGCTTCCATTTACTTATTTATTTCGGATAGTATTTGTTTTACGTGTTCCTTGGTATCAACCTTATTAAAAACATTTGTGATAGTGCCATTTTCATTTATCACATATGTTGTGCGGAGAATACCAAAGTATGCTTTACCGTACATCTTTTTCTCACCCCATGCTCTATACTTTTCGGCAATCGCATGGTCTACGTCGGCTATTAAGCGGAAAGGCAGGTTGTATTTATGAATAAAATTCTGATGCGATTTCTCGGAATCGGGGCTAACGCCAACCACTTCCATGCCTAAGCTCTGTAAATCATCATAACCATCGCGTAAGCTGCAAGCTTCAGCGGTACAACCGCTGGTGTTGTCCTTGGGGTAAAAGTAAAGGATCAACTTTTTCCCCTTAAAATCCGATAGTTTAATGGTTTTACCATCCTGATCCTTCCCAATGAATTCAGGAGCCAAATCGCCTGGTTTTAAGATTGTTGTCGCCATAGTAATCTGTTTGTAAAGTTAATTTTTTGTTTGTTAAATGGAAATGCCTTAGGCATTTATTTATTAACAAGCTGCAAGGTGTTTGGTTTTAAAAAATGAAAGTTAGTTAACCTCAACAAAAAAAGTTCATATCCTTTTGTAAACTATGCGATAAATGCTCTTTTTAATCCTGAGCAAATACTTTATCTTTTTCAATGTCATTATAAAGATATTCATTTACCGGCAAACGGGACAATCCGCTCATTGGGGTAAAAACTATTCAGTGCAGGCTTGAATTGATGGTTTTAAATATGGCTAGTTCTATAATAGCACTAAAAATCGGGTATATAAAAGAAGTAACCCAATCCAATGGTGAATAGGTAATTGCCAACAATTGCATGTTCTAATGATACTACTAGTATTGAGCGATGTTTAAAGTAGCTGTATGCCCAAACAAAACCAATTATGGTAGCACCAGCAACAGCTATCCAGTTTCTAAAAATTATATGAAGTAATCCAAAAAGAATCCCATTTAATGTGATAACAATTTTATCATTTTTGAAAAGGGGTGTGTATCGGTGGAAGAAAAACCCACGGTATATAACTTCCTGCGTAAAGGCTGACCAAATGGGGTAAAAAAACATGATTAGTAGCCAAAGCTCTGTCCTATGTAATGGTAAGTAAAAGAGTTGCTCACTAGGAAGGAAGATAAAACTAAGTAAACTTATTGCCAGTAGTGAAATGAGAATACGCAAGCTAAGCGTTCTCCAACTTCTGTATCCATTAAATCCAAACGATTTTTTACTAAACGATTTGGTGGTGAGTAAATAAAATAGTGCAATTAAAAACACTACTAAAAGCGGAATGCTTTTGGGTAATTTCAGGTTGTTGAAGTAGAAAGCTACAGGTAGCCCAACAAAAAGGGCAGCCAGTTCAATCCACCGAACAATTTTTGGAATCGGTGCCATTGCTGGAAATGGTTATTTGGGTAATTCAACAATTACTGTTGTCCCTTTGTTTGGTTCGGAGATAAATTTAAGGTTGCCTTTTAGCTTGTTGGTTAACTCTTTGCAGGTAAACAGACCTATTCCAGTGCCTTTTTCGTTATCGGTTCCTCTGCTTGATTGATAATTCTTAAAAAGATTTTTAAGCTGTTCGGCTGTCATACCAATACCATTATCAACAATTTTGATGGAAAGGATGGTGGGCTCATTGCTAACCTGGATTTTTATTTCACCTTCCGGGTAAGTGAACTTTATAGCGTTTGAAACCAGATTACGAATGATGACAGCCAGCATATCGGGGTCGGTGTTTACCATAAGTTCACTGGGAACTTCTTCTGTTAGCGTGATTCGTTTTTTTTGCCAAATGGGGCGCAGAACGTTTACCTGCTTTTGTATCAGGGAGTCAATTGGGATTTCCCTGTATTTGGGCTCAATGGCATTGGAGTTTAGCTTTGCCCAGTTTAGAAGATTCTCGGTTAAATCATAAAGGTTGTGGGCAAGGTCGTTTAGCAGCTGAAGGCGAAGCTGAAAATACTCCTTGTTTTCAAAATCGTCCTCAAAGTTCATCAGCATAAGGTCAGTTATTCCCAGAAAGGCGTTGAATGGACTTTTAAGGTCGTGCGACACAATAGAGAAAAGTTTTGAAAGCGATTGGTTCATTTCCTTTAGCTGCTGGTTCTGCTTTTCCAGCTCCTGTTGTTTGATAATAAGCTGATTCTTAAGTTCCCTGTTTTGCTTGAGTACAGCCGATAGGGGTACACTTTCGCCCTCCTGTTGCATCTCTGTGGGCTGCGACCAATGACCGTGAATAATTTTCCACTCACCCTTTTCTTTACGTAGAATGGCAGTTGTTCTATTGTTTGTGTATTCAAACTCGCCGGTTGGGAGCAGGAACTTCATGTCAACTAAACCCATTACATAGGCCGAATCGGCTGTAATGGGACATACCTTTAAAGTTTTAAACTGATAGGTAAAAGGTTCGGGCGCCTGGGCGAATTCCCGTCGGAATAGTTCAGTGGAGTGCTGATATGTTACGCTGAACTCATCTACTCCAGTTCCAATCATGTTAAAATCAGGAGAAAACGCATTAAGCGTATCTTCGAGCTTGCGTTGAACATAATCTTCAAAATACTTAAGGTACGCCTGCTTAACTTCGTTCTCCATTTTATTCAAATTGAATCTCAAATTTAAAAATCAAAAGTTGTAATATGCAAACTCTTTCTGTTCTTTTTTGTAAAGTTTTGATTTTTAGAAAAAAGTTGTAGTTTTGTATGAACATTCAGGATATGATTCCACTTAAAAAAATATTGCTGTCAGTAAAGCATACAGGTTTCGAACAAACAATACTTTCAGCTAACTCCATTGATAACCTGCCAGTTTTGGCAGGTTTTTTTTTGCCCTACAGAAAAGGGTTGCAAACGTTCAGTTTAAAGTTGATTTATCGAACTTCAAACTATAAATCTCTTAAATTATTCCAGAATGAATCAACAACAAAAAGCAAAGCTTGTGCTGGAGGATGGCTCAGTTTATACTGGTTACTCGTTTGGGTATGCCGGTAACACATCGGGTGAGGTTGTTTTTAATACGGCAATGAATGGATATCCCGAGAGTTTAACTGATCCGTCGTACTTCGGACAAATTCTTGTGGCCACTTTCCCCTTGGTTGGCAACTATGGGGTACCCGAACCTAATCCTTTGGGAGGAATTGAACAGAATTGGGAATCGGGCAGGATTCACATTAAGGGCTTAGTAGTGTGCGAGTACAGCCAAAATTATAGTCACTGGAATGCGAACAAAAGCCTAGGGCAATGGCTAAATGAAAACAAGATTCCGGCAATAAGCGGTATTGATACCCGCAAGCTTACCAAACAATTGCGCGAAAAGGGTTGTATGTTGGGAAAAATTATAGTTGATGGCGATACGGATTGGTACGATCCCAATGCCGATAACCCGGTTGCACATGTATCGGTGGCAAAACCAATTACCTATGGGAATGGAAAGAAAACAATTGTTCTGGTTGATTGCGGAGTAAAAAACAACATCCTGCGTTGCCTTTTAAGACGCGATGTACAGGTTATTCGCGTGCCTTACAACTATAACTTTTTGAGCCAGCAATTCGATGGTGTTCTCATCTCCAATGGACCGGGCGACCCCAAGGTGAACATTGAAACCATTGAGAATATTCGTCGACTAATTGAAATGGATAAACCGGTAATGGGAATTTGCCTGGGTAATCAGCTTTTGGCTTTGGCCTCAGGGGCAAATACCTATAAGCTTCCCTATGGTCATAGGGGGCATAATCAGCCTGTGAGGCTAAAAGGAACTGACCGCTGCTTTGTTACCTCGCAAAACCATGGTTTTGCAATTGAGCCATCGACCCTTTCCGATGAATGGGAGGTGATGTTTGAAAACCTGAACGATGGAACCTGCGAGGGTATAAGGCATAAAGCCAAGCCTTTTTTTGCAGTTCAGTTTCATCCGGAGGCTTCGGGAGGACCAAACGATACCGAGTTCCTGTTCGATGAGTTTATTAACCTAATTGACAACAAGTAAAATAGATTTATATGCCACTTGTACGCAAATACAGCAAAGTTTTAGTGCTTGGTTCGGGAGCGCTTAAGATTGGCGAGGCCGGCGAATTCGACTACAGCGGTTCACAGGCGCTTAAGGCACTAAAGGAGGAGGGGATAGCAACAGTTCTGGTAAATCCCAACATTGCCACGGTTCAAACCAGTCAGGATGTGGCCGATACCATCTACTTTGAACCTGTAAAACCCGAAACGGTTCGACAAATCATTGAGAAGGAACAACCCGATGGAATATTCCTCTCTTTTGGTGGACAAACCGCACTAAACTGCGGGGTGGAACTTTACCAGAATGGCACACTCCGGGAGTTCAATGTTGAAGTGCTTGGTACGCCAGTTAGCACTATTATCAACACTGAGGATCGGGAACTCTTTGTTAAAGAGTTAAACCAAATCGGGGTGAGCACTCCACGAAGCATTGCCGTGAATACTGTGGCTGAAGCGGTTGATGCCGCTCATCAAATTGGCTACCCGGTTATTGTTCGTGCTGCCTTTACTCTGGGAGGGCAGGGTAGCGGATTCTGCTCAAACCCACAAGAGTTAAAGGCTTTGGCAACCAATGCGCTCACTTATGCACCACAAATACTGGTTGAAGAATCGCTAAAGGGCTGGAAAGAGGTTGAGTACGAGGTGGTACGCGATAGGTTCGATAATTGCATAACAGTTTGCAATATGGAAAACTTCGATCCATTAGGCATTCATACTGGCGAAAGCATAGTAGTTGCACCTTCGCAAACACTATCAAACTCCGAGTACCATAAATTACGGGCGCTCTCAATAAAAATAGTTCGTCACCTGGGAATAGTAGGGGAGTGTAATGTTCAGTTTGCACTCGATCCTAGTAGTGAGAATTATAGAGTGATTGAGGTAAACGCTCGCTTATCGCGCTCATCGGCTTTGGCATCCAAAGCTACCGGTTACCCACTAGCATTTGTAGCTGCTAAGTTAGGTTTAGGTTATGGCCTGTTTGAGCTAAAAAACTCCGTTACCCACAAAACAACGGCATTCTTTGAGCCTGCCCTCGACTATGTTGTGGTAAAAATACCCCGATGGGATTTAGCTAAGTTCAAGGGGGCATCGCGCCAAATTGGGTCGGCTATGAAGAGCGTGGGTGAGGTTATGGCCATAGGCCGTTCATTTGAGGAAGCCATTCAAAAAGGCCTTAGGATGATAGGGCAGGGAATGCATGGGCTTGTAGCAAATCAGCATTTTAACCCGTCGGACCTTAAACTGATGCTTGAGAATCCTACTGATCAAAGAATTTTTGCCATTGCCCAGGCATTTGAGCAAGGATGGACTGCGGAGGATATTAATGCAATCACAAGAATTGATAGTTGGTTTCTCGATAAGCTTCAGGGTATAGTTGAGCTTTCCAGGCATCTTGCAGGTTACTCAGCCATTGAGCAAGTACCATCGGAACTTGTTGTTCAAGCTAAACGGAATGGCTTTTCCGATTTCCAGTTGGCTCGTATCATTTACAATCCATCCAACAATAAAATTGAGCAGTACCAACAGCAGGTACGGAACTACAGGAAAAGCTGTGGGATTGTTCCTTGTGTAAAGCAGATTGACACATTGGCAGCCGAATTCCCATCGGAAACCGCATACCTTTACATGACCTACCATGGGAATGAGGACGATACATCCGTAAAACCTAAGCCCAAAGTTCTTGTTTTGGGTTCAGGGGCATATCGTATTGGTAGTTCTGTTGAATTTGATTGGTGCACCGTTAGTGCAGTAAAGGAGCTCCGACGCTTGGGATTTGAGGCGATTGTAGTTAACTACAACCCCGAAACCGTAAGTACCGATTACGACGTATGCGATAAGCTTTACTTTGATGAGCTTTCCTTTGAGAGGGTGATGGATATCGTTGAGGTTGAGCGTCCGTTAGGTGTAATAGTATCGGTTGGTGGACAAATACCCAATAATCTGGCAGGAAGGCTGAGTAAAGCAGGGGTGATGGTTCTGGGAACCTCACCCGTTTCAATTGATATGGCCGAAGATCGACAAAAATTCTCGGCTTTGCTCGATAAACTCGGTATCGATCAGCCAGAGTGGCAGGAGTTAACCACCATGGAACAGGTGCAGGAGTTCGTAAATCGTGTTGGTTATCCCGTTTTAATTCGTCCTTCCTACGTCCTTTCGGGTTCGGCAATGAATGTGGTTTCAAACGCCGACGATTTGAACGAGTACTTAACTGTTGCAGCCGAAGTGTCCAAAGCCCACCCAGTAGTTATCTCTGAGTTTATCGAAGGGGCAAAGGAAATTGAATACGATGCTGTGGCTAATAATGGTCGGATATTTGTTGATGCCATATCGGAACATATTGAGTTTGCCGGTGTTCACTCGGGTGATGCTACCCTGGTATTTCCGCCCCAGCGCCTCTACCTGGAAACCATCCGCCGTATTAGGCGTGTTGCTGCAGCTCTTGCAGCCGAACTAAAAATTACAGGCCCGTTTAACATTCAGTTTTTGGCAAAGAACAACCAAATTAAGGTAATAGAGTGCAACCTCAGGGCAAGTAGAAGTTTTCCGTTTGTTTCAAAGGTGATGAATTTTGATATGATAGCCGTTGCCGTTGATTTTATGATGGGTGTAGCACCTAAAACCAATCCACCATCGATGCTCGATATCGCCCATGTGGGTGTAAAAGCCTCACAGTTCTCATTTGGAAGGATTACCTTTGCCGACCCAGTGCTGGGTGTTGAGATGGCCTCAACCGGTGAGGTTGGCTGCATTGGGCAAAGTGTTAATGTGGCCTTACTTAAAGCGATGTTGTCGGTTGGCCATAGAATTCCACAGGGTTCAATCTTGGTTTCATCTGGGCCTTTAAGGTCAAAACTCTCCCTTATCGATCCCATTGCCCGTTTGGCCAGGCGCGGTTTTGTAATCTATGCAACAAGGGGAACTGCATCGTTCCTTAACGACCATGGCATACCTGCCATTGCTGTTTCCTGGCCCGATGAGCCAGAAAATGCTCCCAATAGCCTGAATCTTATTCAGAATCGACTGGTTGATTTGGTAATCAACATCCCTAAAAATCTCTCGCGCAGCGAACTCGATAATGACTATACCATTCGCCGTTCAGCTGTTGATTACAACATCCCGCTAATTACCAATGCTCGACTTGCAGCCGCTTTTATTGAGGCGTTTCTGAATACCGATAATATCCAAATGGAGGTGAAAAGCTATAATGAACTAGTTGGAAGTTAGGATAGGGGCCTACTAAACTTATTTTGGTTAACTTTGTTTACTAAGGTTCATTTAATACCGTGAGATATGGAGTATGAGATGTCAAATATACTTATAGCATTTGGTTTAACACTTTTTGCTGGTCTTTCAACCGGTATTGGAAGTGCTATTGCTTTTTTTTCAAAGCATACCAATACTAAGTTTCTGTCGCTTGCGCTAGGGTTTTCGGCTGGCGTAATGATTTATGTGTCGTTTATTGAAATTTTTTCCAAGGCGCGTGAGTCGCTGGTCGATGCAATTGGCTTGCATTTAGGTTCATGGATTACGGTTGCCTCCTTTTTTGGAGGCATGGCGGTTATTGCGCTGATTGATAAGTTTATACCCGAGCAGGAAAACCCCCACGAGGTTATGCTGGTTGAGGATGCTGAGAGTGGCCGAAAGCGTAAAGGGAAACTGATGCGCATGGGACTCTTTACAGCCTTAGCCATCGCCATCCATAACTTCCCCGAGGGCTTGGCCACGTTTACCGCGGCTTTATCGAACCCTAACCTGGGGATTGCCATTGCTGTAGCCATTGCAATACACAATATTCCTGAAGGTATTGCTGTTTCGGTACCAATTTTCTATGCTACAGGCGATAAACGAAAGGCGTTTAGGCTATCGTTCCTCTCGGGCCTTGCTGAACCTATTGGTGCTATAGTTGGATATTTGCTGCTTATGCCGTTTATTAATGGTGTTACATTTGGTATTCTGTTTGCAGCAGTTGCAGGTATAATGGTATTTATCTCTGTTGATGAGTTACTCCCTGCTGCCCGCGAGTATGGCGAGCACCACCTTTCCATTTACGGCCTTATTGGTGGCATGATTGTCATGTCAATCAGCCTGTTAATGTTTATTTAGTTGGAATGAAATAATAAACGGCTGGTGTTTTAGCCAACCGTTTTTGCATTATAGGTAGTTTTAGTACTTGTTAGCACAATCGATGCAAACCTTTTTATCTCCTTTAATGCGTCCGTACTCCATAACCGTCATTTCGCCACACTCCTCGCATACAAAGCTATTAAAACTGTGTGGGTGTTCTTTAAGGTCATACTGGAAGACCTCTGAAATATTGATTAACTTTTCATCAGGGGCGTTCATTACATTATTAACCAAAGGGTCAACCACCAAATCGGGAACTTTACTTGCGGGTATTCCCTTTTCGCGGTAATCCTTAAAGAATGATGTTTGCTTATTGGCAAGCATTGCTTCTGCTTTGGGTGTAACCCTTACAGCGCGGCCGGTAGCTTTGTCAATAACAGTAACGGCCCATTTCCCTTTATGGGTTTTCTTGATATTGCCTTTGCCAAAGGTTGCGCCCAGTATAACCTGTAAACCATCGGCATAGCAGGTGGCACAATGGTCATCGCCAAGGTCAACAAGGGCTATTAGCTGGCCATCCTTAGCACGTTCCACACCCAGTGCATTCATTGCAGCAGCACCTACCCTAAGCCCCATAGGCATTGCAGGACATTTATGTCCATGGAATTTTTGACCAAATTCCAACCAATCTTTAGGATTAATCATAGTGTAAAAATTTAATTGTTAATGAATTAGTTGTTTATTATCAGTAACCGAATACTCCGGTTGAATAGTTACATGATTTATGCCTTGCTTTGCAAGCAAAATTTTTACTTGCTCAAGAATCTTCTCGAAATCCGATATTGTGATATTGTTAGTTACATCCAAATGGGCCTCGAACATGATTTCGTGCTCATCAATTTGCCAGATGTGCACATGGTGTAAGTTTTTTACCCCCTCAAGTGATTCAACCTGTTTAGTAATTTCATTGATGTTTATATTCTCAGGGGAAAATTGCATAAAAATTCTCAAGGAAGCTTTTATTATTTTCCACGATGTAAAAAGTAAGTATATGGCAATTAGTATGCTAAAGAGGGCATCAACCCGATACCATTGGAGGTATTTCATAGCCAGTCCACCAATCAGAACGGCTACAGAGGTAAGCATATCGCTGAAAAGATGAAGGTATGCCGACCGTATATTGATGCTATTGCGTGAATCAGCTTTTATGAAAAGAACGCTTAAGCCATTAACCAAAATACTTAATAACGATAGCCATATCACCCAACCGGAATCAATTGGAATGGGTTTATAAAGGCGTTTGACGCTCTCCAAAAGAATAGCAATAGCTAAACCTAGTAGTGTAACAGAGTTTATCAGGGCTGCCAGGATTTCGGAGCGTTTTAACCCGTAGGTACGAGTAAGAGTGGCTTTTTGTCCTGATAACCTATTTGCTGTGTAACTTATAATTAGCGATAGCACATCGCTGAAGTTATGGGCTGCATCGCTAAGAAGCGATATGCTTCCTGAAAATATGCCGCCAAGGAATTCGGCAACTGTAATAAAAAGGTTTAGAAGTATTGTAATGCCTAAGTTTTTCCCGCTTACCTTATGGTGGTTATGATCATGGCTCATGGGTACAATTTTTAAGATAAAATTCCGTAAACCATCTTAGTTGCTATGAGTAGAAGAACAACAGCATATACAACTTTTACCTGTTTCGATTTAGCTTTTTGGGTCATGTATAAACCGCCCAGTTGTGACCCTATGATTACCGCAAGGACAACTACTATGGTGAGTGGCCAATTTATATGGCCCTGGGATACGTGCCCCAGGTAACCCGAAAAGGATGAGAATGTCACCACAAATGCGGTTGTGGCTGCAGCCTCCTTTGTTTTGTAGCCCATCATCATGAGAATTGGTGCAATGATAAAGCCGCCGCCTAAACCCAGCATGCCACCGATAAAACCGGCAAAGCCACCCACAAAGAAACCTATGATACTTCGTTTCTTTAACGACATCATGGTTTCGGGCTCCTCCTGTTTTGACGCCCAAAGCGTGCGGAGGGCAGCAGCAACAACCATTACAGCAAATAAGAATTTAAGCAATTGAACTGGAACATGTTCGCTGGTCATTGCGCCTAGCGGGGAAGCTACTAATGCAGTAGCAGCCATTACGGCACCACCCTTCCAATCAACCATCTTTTTACGGGCAAACGGGATGAGTACCAATGCTGTGTTTAAACCATTCAAAAGCAAACCCAAAGGAATTGCAACCGTAACCATATCAAACCCAGCCCAGTTTAGTACTGGTACGTAAACCATTCCTCCGCCTAATCCTAGCATGGAAAAAATGAACGATGCTATTGAAATTACTATAAATACAATTATGAAAAGCATATTTTTAAAATTAAAGTGAGTATATACTTACATGATGTGTAAAAAAATTACCTGGTGAGCATTTTGTTTATGAGAAACATCATCCTACTACAAAAGTTCGACGTGTCTAAAACACCCTTGTTGAGTATTAGTTCAACGTTAAGTGAAACAGGTATGCCCATGTATAGCATGGCTACGTTTTCAACGGGTATGTTTTCGTCCCATATCCCTTCAGCAATACCGTCAAGAACAACCTTGCTTACCATTTTTTTTTGTGTATTAAATATCTGCATCAAGGCCTGTTTTAGCTCTTCATCGTTATTATGTGATGCTTCTGAAAAGAGTAGTAGGGTAATACCCTTGTTATCGGTTAGGTACTTAACGGTAAAGCAAAGTAAGTGTTCCAAGCGTTTTTGTGGCAGTTCGTTAGAAGTGGCGATCTTTCGTAAGTGTTCAATAAAATCTCTTTGTACGTCAGTTATAATGGAATGAATGATGCTTTGCTTTGTTGGGAAATGCCTAAAAATTGCACCTTCACTCATGCCAATACGCTGAGCCAGCATACGAGTGGATAGGTTTTTCAATCCATCGGTATAAATAATACCGAGAACTGCCTGCTTAATCTGTTCCTGCCGAACCTCAGTGGGTTGCCTCATATATCAAGTAAGTAAACACTTGCAAACATACAATTCCTTCCATAAATACCACAAGAATCGATGTTAAAATGAGTTAAAAAGAATGGAGGATTTTATTTTACCCCTTTTTTCTTGAGCACTTCAATAAGTTCGTTTTCGGGGAAAAAACCTTCGTGCCTAAAGTATTCCTTACCATTCTCATCTAAAAAAATTTGGGTGGGTATAAGGTTGATATTATACTTTTTGGCGTATTGCTTTCCATCGTCAGTCCAAACATCGTAAAAGATTACCTTTACCTGTTTGCCATACTTTTCTTCTACCGATTTTAGTATAGGCTGCATTTGTTGGCAAGGGATGCATCTAACTGAACCCAACTCAATAAAGGTTACCTTGTATTTCCTTTCTGTTTTACTGGTTTGGCTTTTGGTTTGCGCAAACGTATTTGATGAAAGAGCCGCTATAAAAAATGCGGTAATGGTTAAATAAATTACTAGTCGTTTCATTGAACTGTTTTTTTTAGTGTTAAGCATAAATTTTTTCTCTAAGAATAGGTGTATCCTAAGGGTTGTTTAATTCCTTAACAATGGCCTGTCGCACAATTTCCTCGTCGGGAACTTCCCTGGAGGCAACATATACACGGTGTAAACATTTTGGATTAATGGCTTACCACTTAAAAGTTTTTCTTAAAATCGTCAACCTTGTTGGCAAGGTAGATAATGGCAACAAAAACCAATGCGGCTATAGGAACAATTATCCATTGGTTTATGCCCAGCACTGCCGATATATCGCCATTAATGTTTTTGGTCATCAGGTTTGACTTGAAAAACTTCACATTCACTGCAAAGAATAGAATCCCCAGAAGCATTCCAAGCAGTGCTACCCATGCGTCTTTTTTGGCTTCGCCAATACGGGCAAACAGCGTTCCTGGACAGTAACCAAGAAGACCCATCCCTGTTCCAAAAATTAATCCGCCAACCACTTTGCCCCAATCTAGCGCTTTAGGATGTAGTTCAATAACACCCAAGTTTCCAAGCATGTAAAAACCAATCATCGAAAAGGTTACTGCTGTTAGCATGAACTTTAGGATTTTGAAATCCTTTAGCAGAAGCATCCCTGTTACCCTTGGGTACTTTGTAACCCCGGTACGTTGTAGCGCATAGCCGAATATTAGGCCTATTGCCAATCCAATTAAAATTTGTAGTAACATGATTAACGTCCTCCAGCTTTAGGGTAAAGTAACTTTGCAACAATAATTCCGGCAATAAAGAAACAGGCTCCAGCCACCATACTACCAAGCGATAGGTGAGCCCAGCCCTGCAGGATATTACCTGTTGTGCAACCAACAGCCAGCATGGTCCCTAATCCTAAGCAGAAACCTCCAAGCAACACTACCCCAAAACGTTTCCATACGTTTGTGCCATGGTATTTCTCCCAAACAGCAGGAATTACCTCTGGGGAGTAGTTTTTACTAAGCTTTGCACCAATGTATGCGCCCAGAATTATCCCAAACAGCATTATAAACTCAACAAAAGCTGCTGGACTGGTCCAATTTTTCTGAATTACAGGATTATCGGCAAGCGATACAAAAACATACTTAAAACTTGCAGCAATGTAGGCTACACCAGCAGTAATGCCAAAGGGGTAATCCTTGTAGCTTAACTTTTCGAATAGCACATATGTGGCAATGGATAGTAGTGAGACCACTATCCCACCAGTAAGCCAGTGCCATTCGCCATTTTGGGTTAGTTTGATTTTCATAGTTTGGTTTTTTAGGTTATCAATCACTTTAGGTTACTAAATTTATAATTTCATTTAATGCTTTGCATGTATTTCTTTATCGAGTTTAATAAAGGCTTGTATGGCAAACCAATTAGAGTTTTGAGCAGTTGTTCCATTGATGGGTTGAAGGTCGCCAGCCCAAAAATATCCGAAAACCCCAACGAACTGAAATTGTTTGCCAGCATTGTAACTGGCAAAAAAGTTAAACTCATTGCCAAGGTGATGTTTGCCGGCTTGAAGTTTCATTGTGCCAAGCAGCGTTTTATTGTCAGGTGATGGGAGGTAGAAAAAGTGGTAGTTCATTTCAATTTTAAATTTCTTTGAAGGGGTAAGATACAATACAACCTCGCGGTCGTCGAGATTAGACCAAGATGTGATGTTCATTCGTCCGTAGTAGCTATCCTTTGCCCCAAAAGCAGGGTCGAAAGTCCGAACCCTCGTATCGTCATTATTTCCACCACTTGCATAAGTTTCCCTCAAGCACAGAGTAGGCTTTGCTGGTAGGCCATGAAACTGATACCCCAACAAACCAATTATGCCAAAAGCGTTAATGGTCTTTCCGTTTTCGTGTCCAAACTCCTGAGTTAGGGTAAAATCGTATTTAAAGCGATTTACTTCATCGCTAAAAACCCTTGTACCAATCCAGTGTTTAGAAAAACTTTGTTTCCGGATGTAATCGGCTGAACCTTGCGTTTTAATTGCGTAGAATGGCTCAACCACTGCAAGTTTACCAAATTGGATATGCGCATAGGCTCCGCCACCCCAATGTTCGGTTTCGGTAAATGGTATAGCCACCTTTTCGGGGTCGTGAGTTTTGGTGCCTCCGCCAAACACATCCAACGAATTATTCTTGTTTCTATAGGATAGTCTAACTGCATCCCAAGTCCAACGACCAGTATTTCCCCATTCCCCAGGGCCAAAAATCCGTTTATCGCCAAACGAAATCTTTTGTCGGCCAATTTTCAGGCTTACCCCCTTAAAAATCTCTTTTACCGAGAAATACAAATCATAAATCTCAAAAAACTCCTCGTTGGGGTTCATGGTGTAGTAGGGTTCTTGCGTATTCTTCTGCTTTACTCTGAACAGCTCTGGATACTCCGAGTCCCTTAACGACCAGCCAAATGCCCTTGAGTCCTGAATATGAGCCGCAAAATCGATTTTGCTTGTGGGTTTGAACGTGAAGCCTGCAACAATTCGTTGAAACAGTATTTTATCGTTTAGTGAGCCTACTCCATTGGGATCGCCGTAATTTTTGGCATTCATACCGTCCCACACCTCAAAACGCTCGCGTAGGGTAATATTGAATTCTAAAAGGGTTGAATCTCCTCCTGTGTTGGCATTTGAAAAAGTTGGTAGCACAAGCTGGCAAGCTAAACAAGTTAGCGAAAAAATTATTCTTACTTTATTCTTAAAATACGGGCGAAGCATTTTCTTGTGCGTTTGAATAATTAATGTTGTTAATTCCAGTGGGTTATCAATAATGAGTTGTTGATTTGATTTGTTGTGTTCTACTGGTAATGGTGTTGAAAACCAATATTATTCCCTGATTAATAGTTGGCATCTAGAGCTATTCATAACCTTGCATCAGTATATAACTTCAACCTTTTCGTACACTTTATTTACAACCTCTTCGGTTACAGGGGTTTGACCTTTTTTGTAACCCAAATCGGTTACCCTAAAGTATTTGTAATCGGTGAAACCATGTCTATCCAATATACGTTTACCGCAATCGGTGGGGCAGCCATCGAGCATAAGAATATTTCTTGATTTGAAGGCCTCGATAGACTGCTCTATTCCCGCTCCAACCACTGCAAGGCAATTCATCTTACGTACACCGTTATCTCTGAGTTTGCGGGCAACCAAATCGGTTATTTGTCCTAAATCGCAAGCGCCCGAACAGGCTAAAACCATGTACTCGTCAACGCCACAAAGGCATCCTGATTTTTTGTTATCTTCCATAAATAGAAAAAATTAAAGTTTATACTCAAAACTTAACACTATATGATTCTGAAAATCAACACTACTATCTAGGGGTTTCCAACCCTGATAGTTTAGTGAAATGTTTACCCCCTTCACCGGGTTGTAGTGAATACCCGCAATGTAAGCATTTCCAATTCCGCTGTAATACCAACTTTGTGCATCGCCGCTTATGGTGTTGGCCTGTAGCTGGTCGAAACGGCCAAATAGCTCCACATTCTTTGCAACGGAAACGCCACCGTAAACCGATAATCCGTAAAGGTTATGTTTATTGATGTTTAAATGATTCTTGCGGTAGTTATACTCTGCACCAATCCTGAATTTATCATCGAATTTATACCCAGCAAAAATAGAGAATAGCTGTTGCTCTGATGGTTTTAGCGGGTTATCCGATTTCGTATAATCGGTGTAAAAGCGTGTTTGCAGCCCTTTTATCGGGTTAAAATCAATGCCTCCGGCTATCTTAACATCGCCGTATTCATCCTGGTCGAACCGAAAGCCTTCACCGTTGGTTATTGCAATATCAAAACCGAGCATCTCGTTAAGGGTAAAATATCCGATTATCCCTAAATCGCTACTGGGTATTCCGTAATACTTATCCTGAAAGGTAGGTGCAACGTAGCGGTAACCCCAAAACTTCTCCTGAGTAATGTAATGGTTCTGCAAAACGCCGCCAGCCTGTATTCTAACGAAGCTATTGGGTTTCCACTCAATGGATGCGAACTTAAGGGTCATTGTGTAGTAGCTGCCCTCCTTCGATTTATCGGTAACATCAAGGCTATTGCCCGATGTATCCCGCACTTCAATCTGTCCAACCGTGGTGGGGCGACCTGCATCAATAATAATTTTACCCGAGATTTGCTTGCTGAACTGGTACTCGTAGCCAAAGTGTGCACGGCCAAACCAAAATCCGTAGGTCTTTTTTGCATTGTTGGTGGCGTTGTAATCGAAATTGCCAAAAACCTGAATTATTGGTTTGCCATTTGGTTTAAATGTGGAATCGGATGTTTGAGCAGTTACAATGCATTTTGAAAAAAATACAAGTGCTGCAAGGAGTGCTGGTTTCATAACTAAATTTATTGTTATGGTTGTTTAACTTCAAACTTTTTCCCTTTTAAGTACTTTTCCATGGCAAAGCCAATGAGTATGAATATTGGCAGGGTTATTAGAGTCCTCAGGAGCGAGAATTTGAGTCCCAAAAATCCTATCTCGAAGGTTATCATCGGAATTTTAATGGTGGAGTATGCCCCAAGGTAAATAAATATGTTTCGTATATTACAGCCCTTAATCCAGAGTAGATAGGCAAAGGGAAAGGCTCCGTAAAGTGGGCCAGCCTGAAGCGATGCCAAAAGAATAACCAGGAGTGTTCCCTTCCAGCCCGAGTCCTCACCAATATGTTTTTCTATTTTTTCTCTGGGCACCCAAACATCAAAAAGTCCTATAAGAATGAACATCAATGGAAGGAAGAGTATCATCTCCTTAAAAAACATCCAGAAATTTAAGGCAATTTGTTCCCCAGCTCTATTGTCATACAAATATGAAAATCCTATAAATAATAGGGAAAGAATAGGAAGGAAGTATTTTATTATATTTTTCATAAAAGAAATATCATTGTAATACCAATTGCTATAGCTGCTACAAAACTTAAAACATTCCGTAGGATACTTACCTTCCATCCAAAAAACTTGGCTTCCACTGGTAGGGTTAATATCCCTACCATTGTAAGAGTGGTGATGAATATTGCGACCGTGGAGTATTCAACTCCGTTAACAATAAGGATCTTGCAAAGTGGGAATGCAATAAATCCTGGGATAAGCGATACCGAGCCAATGACTGCCGCAATAAGGTAGCCTTTAATGCCTGAATCCTTCCCTATTAGGCTTACCAGAGTATCGTTTGGAATGATAAAGAACATAATACTAACCAGTGCTAGCATTGTAACCAGGGTTGGTAACAATTTAAGAAACATCTTTACTCCCCGAGTAACTCCTTTAAAGGTTTTTTGAGTATCGAAAAGCAACGATACCACTAGGAGTACAGAAACTACTATGGTTAACCCAATCATTATATTGTGTTTGAGGGTTATAAATTGAAATCAAAAAAACTCAATTCTGATTTTGCATTTCCCCATGAAGATTCGGGTTATATGTGAAATTGATTGGCTTTAGAACATCAATTGCAACCATACCAGATGCTATCCGCATCCGGTGATGGTGCAATACATACTTTACGTATGAAGTTATCAAAATCTTTCATGGCTAAAAGAAATAGCCATATATAAGGCCCGAAATGGTTGCCATAATCACAACAAGCGAAACATAAGCCACTGCTTTTCTTGTGCCAAGCACGCCCCTAATTACAAGCATGTTGGGTAGCGATAGCGATGGCCCTGCAAGGAGTAGAGCCAGAGCAGGCCCTTTACCCATACCGGAAGCAAGTAGCCCTTGAAGTATGGGAACCTCGGTTAGGGTGGCAAAGTACATAAATGCCCCTACAATGGATGCAAAAAAGTTGGCAAATATTGAGTTGCCACCTACCAGGTAGGCAATCCACTCGTTGGGTATAACCCCTGCTATGGTTTGCCCATCGTGTGTCGATCCAAGTAGAAATCCGGCAGTAACCACCCCTACTGCCAGCAGTGGCATGATTTGCTTTGCAAATCCCCACGAGGCTATTGTCCATTCCTTATTCTCGTCATCATTTTTATCCTTTAGGGTGATAAAGGCTAAAGCAATAATCCCTACCAGCATGGGTACAAGCGGGAGTACTTTGGGATCGGCGATGTACATATTAGCCAGTATTACTGACAACAATGTGGCACCAATAGCTCCAGCTACCCATTGCCATTTTATTTTAAGGATGTAGATTAAAGAGTAAGCGAGCAATAGGCCGAAAAACCCGGTAATGTACCACTTATAGGTGTATAGGTAATACCATGCACTCGATGTATCGTCGGCAGTAGGTTTTCCCCAGTTGGCAAAAACAAGTATTAGTACCAGCGTGAAGAAGTGGAACGAAGTTTGCCACATGGGGCGTTTTTCGGGAGGTAGAACTATGTTCATTTGTCCCTCGCGTTTAGCTTGTTCCTCCTTCCGGTAGATTAGTGACATGGCTATGCCAATAATTACACTGAATGCTATAGCCCCAACAGTTCGGGCAATACCCATTTCAATGCCCAAAATGCGGGCTGTGAGAATAATGGCTAGTATGTTGATTGCAGGGCCGGAGTACAGAAAGGCAATGGCTGGCCCTAGACCCGCTCCGCGTTTGTGTATACTGGAGAAAAGGGGTAGGATTGTGCAGCTGCAAACAGCCAGTATGGTACCCGATACTGCTGCAACAGTGTAGGCAAGCCATTTCTTGGCATTAGCCCCAAAGTACCTTAATACTGAGCCTTGGCTCACAAAAACCGAAATAACCCCTGCAATAAAGAAAGCTGGTAGCAGGCATAGCACAACGTGTTCACGGGCATACCAACGCGTTAAATCTAGTGTGGCATCAATGGCTGTTCTGAAGGTTGCATTATCAATCGGCATGAAAAAGGCAAATGCAAAGAAGAATATTATCCAAAACAGTACTTGTAATTCCTTTTTGTTTTCCATTTCAAGGTTCGTTTAAAATTGCTATAAAAGAAAAATGCTTAGGTAGTAAATTCCAACGCCTATAAAGACAACGGCTACCACACGCCTAAACCATAGCTCAAAGGTTTTTACCTTATTGTATAGGTTCCCAATGCCATGTACTGTAAATGCAATAAAGTATGCAAATATGATAACTGGTAAACCTGTGCCAAGCGCATATATAACCGGTAAGTATAACCCTTTAGCGTTTGATATTGTTATAGGTATTAGCATTCCAAAGTAGAGCACTCCGCTATAGGGGCAAAAGGCTAAAGCAAAAGCCATTCCCATAATTAGTACACTAAGAAAGTTCCCGATTTTGGCTTTTTCTCCAAAGTTTTCAGTAAGTTTTCCTGCCCCGCCCAGCTTAATCTTTATGATATCGAGCATGAACAGACCAATAATAATAAGTGCGGGTCCAATTATACGTTCACCGTACTTATTTAAAAAGCCGGCTATTTTAAACTGGCTCGCACCAAAAAAGAATAACAACCCAATGGCTGTATAGGTAATGGCTCTGCCTAAGGTGTAAACCAGGCCGCTGTAGAATACCCTGTGTTGGTTCTCAATATCCTTACTGATATATGCTATAGCGGTGATATTGGTTGCCAGGGGGCAAGGACTTATGGCCGTTGCCAACCCTAGCAGGAAAGCGGTTAGTATTGGAATGTTTGAGCTGTAAATGAAATCCAGAATAAAATCCATGGCTAACCCTTGATGAGTTTTTTAACCTCGTTGGATAGTTCCTCCCTGAATTTATCGGGGTTGCGACGTGCTGTTCCAAATGCCATATTAGTAAGGTTGATCACCTTATCGCCCTTTACAAGCAGCAGCGATGAACCATATACTCCATACTTTTCGCAAATCTGCTTGTTTCGTCCTTCGTCGGCATTAATAACCTGTAGCTCTACCTTTCCTTCTTCTGCCTCTTTTTTAAGGTTTATTTCAAAGGTGGCTTTGGTTTCGTTTTCAATGGCTATGCAAGTTGGACAGCGATGTTCGCCATGGAAGTAGTAAACGGTAACAGGGTTTCCGCTACCATCAGTGCTAGCAATGCTGTTTTTTTCGCCAGAGTTTCCCATGCAGCTTACAATGGTTAAACTTGCCACTGCAAGCAAAAAGTATTTTAGCGCTTTCATACTTACTGCTGGCTTTTGGTTATAATTTCCTTTAGTTCCTTTGCATCGGGAACTCGGCCCGATAGAACAACCTTCTCGTTAATAACAAGCGCTGGGGTACGCATAACTCCGTAGTTCATTATATCCACAATGTCCTCAACCTTTGTGATGGTTGCCTGAACTCCAAGTTCATTAATTGCATTCTGGGTAGCCTGTTCAAGTGCCTTGCACTTGGGGCATCCTGTTCCTAAAACCTTAATTTCCATTGTTTGAAGTTTTAATGGTTTAACATTACTATTTTGATTTTCCAGCATTTGTGCTACATGAATTTGTATTTACCGCCTCCCAGATATTACTATTAAAAAAACGGTCGAATATTTCACGGGCTTCATTCCATGCCTCGGGGCGGATACAGTACTTGATTTTGGGCGGATTGAACTCCCCTTGTATCAGGCCTGCCTCGCGCAGCTCAGTTAAGTGCTGCGATAGCGTACTGCGGGCTATTGGTAGGTCGTTAACAATGTCGCCGCTGTAACAGCAGCTTTGCTGCGAGAGTATCTGGAGTATCTGCACCCGTACTGGATGGCTAAGCGCTTTGGCGTAACGCGCCAGTTTTACTTGTTCCTCGGTATAATTACTTTTCATCTTTCTCCAAAAAATTCTTGGCAAGTATACAAATATTTTGTATTTCGTAAAAATACGAAACGATTTTTTTTGAACTTTTTATGGGTCTTGTTTATAAATCAATCCCTTTTGGTGAAACTACCCGTTGGCTTTCATGTTAGGATGCCAGAAAACTTTGGCCATTTTAGGGAAAAGTCACAGTTTGTTAACTCGGAAAATTCAGTTAAGGTTTTTAAAATGTAATAGATTAAGGGATGTTTGTTGAGAAGATTGATAAGTGACAAGTTTTGCACTTGCAATATCGGGCAGTGTGCTAGAAACTGGTATTGATAAAATTCATCAAAAGATATATTTTGGATTTGCAATAGGCGAGCAAATGGGGTAAGGCCAAGGTTTTAGGGGTTAGTAGCTTATTTTTCGTGTGATTTTGTACTCTAGCTTTTTATCCCTAACCTTATTATTCTTTGTTACCCTGCATTGGTAGGTGAGTTTTTCAGTCCAATTCCCGTAGCTGTCGTATGTATACTCGTAAAAGTAACCTTGCTCCATTATACTGTTGGGGAGTGCTTCCAGCACAATATCGCCGTGTGAGTTAAACTCGCGCTTTATGGCTGAAGGTGGCTCAGGCAGTTTAGGGTCGAGTGGGTAGGTGGTTGCTCCTATAAACTGTTCGTTTGATTTGTAGCTAAGTACCCTTATAGTATTGTTTTGGGGGAGATAAACAATCCGTTCCTTTCCGGTTAGCACGTTTTTTTCGTTAAAAACCAGTACTTCGGTAATTTTAAGGTCTTTGTCGGGGATTACTTGTGCCCGTTGTTTAAGTTGATTCTCAAAAAACAATGATATCTCTTCAAGTACTCCAGAGGTGTCGTTATAGGTTAGCAGGATTTGCTCATTAATCCATCCCTTAAAATTCATGAACTGCCTGTTTACCTTTTTGGTGAGTTCGCCTTTTGCATTGTACTCCCATTGGCTTTCACCCATAATTCCACCTGCTTTGTTGTAACGTTTTTCGCTAACAATCTTTCCGTATGAGTTGTACTGTTTTACTATTTTAAAGTAACTCGGAGTTCCGCTTTTGGGAATAAGCAACTCATGTACTTCCTCCACCTTGCTAAACGATGGGCCTTTCGATTCGGGTGCAAGGGAACTAAAGTATACGTCAATTACCGGCTGCGAAGCCAATGTGAGCGGGAAAAGTAAGAATGTGATTACAATAAGTTTTAGTTGCATTGCACCTTATGGTTTACTGCAAATATAGCAATTCCATTATTTCCACTTTAAGATATTTTTGGGTTCGTGTAAGTAAACTCATTTATAAAATGAAAGAGCGCTACTTGTGTAGCGCTCTTTTCGGGACGGATACCGAATTATCCTACTCGAAGTCCTTTAAAACATTCATCAGTTTTTGCCTGGAGAAGAAGATTCGGCTTTTAACGGTACCAATTTTAAGGTTTAGCTTTTCGGCTATCTCCTTGTACTTGTAGCCCGATGTGTGCATCTGGAAGGGGATGCGGAACTCATCGTCGAGCTCATTAATCTTTTTACTAATCTCGCTGTGCGAGTACATGGCATCGGGGCCAAAGCTGTCGGGTTTGCTGTTGATTAGGAACTGGTTGGTGCTGCCATCAAAGGTGGTGCTCTGCTTTACCGATTTGCGGTAGTTGTTAATGAAGGTGTTCTTCATAATAGTAAATGTCCACGCCTTGATATTTGTGTTATCCTCAAACTTATCCTTGTAGGTTAAAGCTTTAAGGTAAGTTTCCTGTAACAAATCGCGAGCATCCTCGCGGTTTGCTGTGAGACTGTATGCAAATCGCTCCAGATTTGGCTCCAGCTCTATAAGTGCTTGGTTGAATTCTTGCTGTGACATATGATTTGGTTTTTATTTAGACTAGTTAAAATTAATTTGTTGAAACAAATTTAGAATTAATCTAAACAGTGTGCAAGATGATCAAGATGATATTTATCAATTGATACAAAACTTTTTATGGGTTCTAAATAAGTTTATGGCAACTTGATTGTTTTGGTTGGCGTTGAATGAATTTGTCTAAATAGCATGTAAAGAAAAAATCCCGCCGGGGGCGGGATTTATAACGTTAATTAGCTTATTTGGGGTGGTTACTTAATTATTGTTGGGTCGAGTCGGGCAATTATCTTCATCAGGTCCTGAGCCGATGAAACATAGGTAAGGTAAGATGGACCGCTTTTTTCCGTAAAAGCATGTCCTGTTGCAATAATCTCCACATCGGGTAAGGCCTTCTTCATGGGTTCAAAGGCCTCGTCCATATCGGCACTAACAAACGATGAAAGCGATGTAAATACCATTTTGCAGCCTAAGTCCTTGGAGCACCTAATAACATCGTCGATTGGTGTCGATTGGCCAAGGTAAATGGTCTTATAGCCTGCATTTTTGGCTATATAGGCAAAATATAGTAGTCCAATCTCATGGAATTCACCTTCGGGTAGGAAGAAGATGATTGGTGTTGATTTCCCAATTTCGGGTTGTTTGCAGGTGCGGTAAAGGTGGCTAAGTAAATTCCGAATTACATTACTGGCAAAGTGTTCGTGTGTTGTAGTTATTGCTCCGGTTTGCCATAGGTCGCCAAGCCTTTGGAGATAGGGCAGAACCAGATTCTCAAATGTGTACTCAATTCCATGCTTCTCGGACCATTCGCTGATGTGTTTTAGCAATTCGGTTTCATTGTACTGGATGGTGGCTGTAATCATGGGTTCAAGGTTGATATTGCCCATGCGGTGGTCCGATACAAACTTGGAGGCTAGGTCCGAAAGCTCTTCAAGCGACATGCTTGCCAGCTTGCTAATCCTAAAGCCGCGCTTAAGCAGTAACGATAGGTTAATGATAAACCTTAAATCGTTATCGTCGTAGCGGCGGATATTGGTGTCGGTTCGTTGGGGTGAAAAAATATTGTAGCGCTTTTCCCACATCCTTATGGTAGATGCTCTTATTCCTGAGAGCAACTCCATTTGCCTAATAGTGTATTGAGCCATTTTGCTAACTGCTAAAAGTGTTTATCAGTTTAACGCTAAAATGGTTAAAAGGTTTAACAAAATTATCAGAATTTTTTTCTAACAATCATCATTCCATCACGAATTGGCAGCAATACATTTTCAAGGGTGGTGTTTTCCTGAACCATTTTGTTGAACTGTCGGATTGCTTTTGTTTGCTCGTCGGTGCATGTTGGGTCAGCTACCTTGCCATTCCATAAAACATTATCGGCTATCAGGAATCCACCAGCGTTTAATTTTTCTGTACATAAGTTCAAGTACTGTGGATACTCCTTTTTCTCACCATCAATGTATATCAAATCGTATGTGTGGGGGAGGCCGGGGATTACTGTAAGGGCGTTGCCAATGATAAGGTTAACCTTGCTGGAGACCCCTGCTTTAGCAGTATAATGTTCAATGGTTTCCTGCAGCTCATCGTTTACCTCAATGGTGTCGATATATTTGCCTGCTGGAAGCGCTTTTGCCATGCAAATGGTTGAGTAACCTGTAAATGTACCAATCTCAAGTATACGATTTGGGCGTACCATCTGGCAAATCATCTCAATGAATTTACCCTGAACGGGGCCGCTTATCATGCGTGGGTTATAGGTGGTAAGGTATGTATGGCGGGTTAGCTCGTGGAGCACCTCATCCACCGGGGTGGTGTGGCTTTCGAGGTATTTGTCAATCTCATGGTTTGTGGTATACATGGCTACTTGTATATTAGCATCGATAGCCTATTGGGGCTAAGTATTTCATTGGCAATCTCCATAACCTCCAACGAAGTTATCTCCTCAATCCTTTTAAATACGTTCTGAATGTTATCGGGGCGTTCGTAAACCAAAATGCTTTTGGCCGTGGAAATCATGAGGTTTTCCCCGCTTTCAGCACCAATGGCCAGTTGGCCTATAAGCTGTTTTTTAGCTTTGGAGAGCTGCAGTATACCCATCCGTTTATTTCGTAGGCCATCCAGTTCCTGAAGAATAAGGTCAATTGCCTTATCGGTATCAGCCTTATCGGTGCCAAAGTAAATGGTAAATATACCGGTATCGCTGTATGGCGTGTACGACGATTCCACATTGTAGGCTAAGCCATGCCGCTCACGGAGCGCCAGGTTGAGCCTTGAGTTCATTCCCGGGCCTCCAAGGATGTTGTTTACCAGGTGCATGGCAATACGGTTTGGGTTATGCAGGTCGTACGCAGTAGTGCCAACAATGCAGTGCGATTGGTAGGTTGATTTCTTAACGGTTTTTCTTTGTGGTAAGTATTCGGTAATAGGAAGCCTTTTGTAGTTACGGGTGTTTGGGTGTATGCCACCAAAATACTTTTCGGCAAGCTTTACTATTCGATTAAAAGGGATGTTTCCAATTGAGCAGAAAACCATTTCATCGGTGTTATAGGTTCGTCCCATAAAATCGACAATGTGTTTTCTGGTAAACTTCCCAAGCTGCTTTTTTGTACCTAAAATATTTCGCCCAAAGGGGTGGTTGGGGAAAATTAACTCCTCAAAATCATCAAAAATTAATTCGGAAGGCGAATCGTGGTATGAGTTTATCTCATCAACAATTACTTCCTTTTCCCGCTTGAGTTCTTTCTCAGGGAAAGTGCTATGGAACATGATGTCGGCCAGTAGCTCTACTGCGCGGGCGAAATCTTGCTTGAGGAACGTGGCATGAATTACTGTTTCCTCCTTGGATGTGTAAGCATTCAGGTCGCCACCCACATCCTCCATGCGGCTCATGATGTGAAATGCCTTGCGTTTTTTTGTTCCCTTAAAAATTACATGCTCAATAAAATGGGCTAGGCCATGCTCATGATCGAACTCGTCGCGTGTGCCGGTATTTACCATTATGCAGCAGTATGCCACTGGCGAATCGGTTCGTTTGTGGGCAAGTCGTATCCCGTTTTGTAGTGTATAGAGTTCAAATTCCATTCCCGCAAAATAATCTGCAAACCTATTACATTTATATGGTTTTACAAAAACCCTTAAGATTGAGTTTAATCGCTCACTTTTCCACAATTCTTCAAACTTACCCTAACTCCTTCTAACTCCATCGAATTCTGTTTATTTCGAAAATTCCTAATCATCCCGAGTTATTCCCCCTCTTTGGCGCGCGCCTGCGGACGCGTGCAAGCGAGGGAGTTGGGCGGAGTCCAAGCCAAAGGCAGCACTTCAGCCGGACAAAAGAATTTGTGTACGTGACTGAACAAGGGATTTTTTACTAAATTTACTGAAGGCTACCGGGCGGAGCGGCGTATGCCGCACGCGTTTAAAAACGAGCGGGAGCGAGGGTAATAAAGTGTAGGAAGTAATTGTCACGTACTACAAGTCCGCGCCAGCAGTGGGGGTGAAATGTTAATGTTACCCCACGGATTGCAAATCCGCGCGAGCGGGGAGAGTTGGGTGAGTGGTTTAAACCAGTAGTTTGCTAAATTACAGTACGTGAAAACGTATCGAGAGTTCGAATCTCTCACTCTCCGCATGTCAATATTTAAATTAATTGTAAAAAAAAATTGTGTTTTTTGTAACAAAAATTTCAACAATTCGTAATATATATAAAAAAATATTGCATATGACAAGAGAAGAATTTGAGAAAAAATTTAAAATAATACAAATATTTGTTGCAAAAGCAGGATTTACATTAGAAGCAATTAGTAGGCGTTATTATGGTACTCTTGATGAAAAAAAGAATCCTGATGGTACTATTACGTATTATGCAAAAGTACATGTGAAAGATAAAGATAATGATAGTATAATATATTCAATGAGTAACGATAGAACTGAACTGCAATACAAAATGGACAGTTTAGTCGTATTGAATGTATACAAAGACTTGCATAAAAAAGACGGTGTCCATTTTATTAGATATGGTATGAAATACTATCTCAATTAATGCATAAATTCGAATTATTAAAAAGAACATACCCGATATCACAGTACGATAGATATTGTGATGGGTATTTTTTTATTTTAAATAATACTACAGAAGAAGAACGGAATGAATTGGAAATAAATATTAATGAATTACAGAAAATAATAAAAGCGGGTGAAAAATATATATATCAAGTAGCAAAAGATAATGGTGAATTTAAAACCATGTGTCTTTGTTTTAAAAACTATGAAATTATTAGAAAAAAATTGTTTAAATTTGAAGATTATTTTTTTTACTAAATTTCTTGTATCTGTTTGAATATTTTTCTATTTTTATAAAAATTGGAATTTTTATAAGAAAGAAAACTCCGCTTGCTCGGATTTGTAATCCGTGCGGTGATTATTTTAAAGATAAAGCAGAAAAATATTATGAAGTAAATAATGACTCAAAACTTATAATTATTTCAGATGAACAGTAAAATTCGTATTTTATTTATTTCAGTATATTTTATTGTTTTAATTTATCTCGTATTAGTATGCAGTGGCTATTACTACCCTGGATGGAATCCTTGCTTTTTATTCAGTATAGGTACTTTAATGGTAATTTTTATCATATCGATAGTTGGATTTTTATTTTCTCTTATTTTAAAAATCAAGAAAAATCGTTTTGTATTTGTGGGGCTTATTCCGTTCTTATTGTTTATTCCTTGCGATATCCTTAATGAACTAAATGGTATAGAATACATTAAGCGAAATGCATGCCAAGTCCGTAAAGTATATGTTCATAATACTTTTAGGGGTTCGTCAGGTGCTGGTTTATATCTTAAGACTAAAAAAAGTGATAAAAAATCATTTTATATGAGGGTAACAAAACGAACAACCCTTGAAAAGAAATCTTTTAGTGTCAAAAAATTTAAACAGGGCGATAGTCTTCTAATAATTTACCCGGTAGGGTGTAGTAAACTTTCAATAATATACAAGCCATACCCAACAAAGGAGGAGTTTAATAAGTGTAATGATTATGGTTACTATGTAAATGGTCTACTTTATAGCAAACAGGAGTACGAGAAGTTGTTTGGGAATAATGGCACAAAATAGCCCCGCTACCGCACGATTCCTCGGCCGCTCGCGCGGATTTACCTTCGGTGAGCTCCCTTCGGTCGGTTGTAATCCGTGCGGTTGTAGTTCGGCAAAGCCAATTCGTGCGGTTATTTTAAAGGTGTTTTCAATGAGGCACAGCTTGAATAAGTAAAAGTGTAGTATGTATTTATCACGGGCTATAAGACCGCACCAGCAATGAGTTGCGTATGCCGTACGCGTCTGCAGACGCGAGTGAGCAAGGGGAGCAGTGCGTTGAAATAGCTATGACCATCGCCCATTAATTTTTGCTCCACACCAGCCGCATTTCCCATTGTTAATGTTAACAAGTGCTACATTGTATCCCTTGCGTTCCACAACCACCTTACCGCATGATGGGCAAATGGTATCGCCCGATCCGGGCAGAGCTGTATTGCCTATGTAAACATATTTCAACCCACACGATTGGGCAATCTCTCTTGCCTTAATTAGCGTTGATTTTGGTGTTTGTGGGAGTTGGGTAAGTTTGTATAACGGGAAGAACCGGCTAAAATGCAACGGCACTTCGGAAAATCCATTACTTGCCAGCCACTGGCACATCTTACGTATCATGGCATAATCATCGGTCCATGTGGGTATAACCAGGTTGGTTATTTCAACCCAAACGTTCATCTCGAGTAGTATGCGTAAGGTGTTAAGAATAGGCTCCAGGGTTCCTGCATTAAGCTTCAGGTAGATTTCATTACTAAACGATTTCAGGTCGATGTTGGCAGCGTCAATCCTTTTTGCGAGTTCGCGTAGCGGTTCCTCGTTTATGTAACCGTTCGATACTAGTACATTGCCTATGCCCTTTTTCTGAGCAATTCCAGCGGTTTCATACATGTATTCGTAAAAAGTAATTGGCTCTGAGTAGGTGTATGCTATGCTTTTGCATCCATTGCGTTTGGCCTGTTCAACCACCTGTTCGGGGAATAGCTCTGCATTTCGGGTATCCTTGGGACTGCTTTGCGAGATCTCCCAGTTCTGACAGTTTAGGCAACCAAAGTTACAACCAGCCGTTGCAATGGAAAACGATTTGCTTCCCGGGTAGTAATGGTAAAGAGGTTTCTTCTCAATGGGATCGATATGCACGGCGCACGGATTACCGTAGGCAATGGTGTATAGCTTTCCGTTGTAGTTAACCCGGTTGCGGCACTGGCTGGTTTCTCCGGGACGAATATTGCACTCATTGGGGCAAAGGTTGCAACGCATACCGCGCGGAGTGGGTGTGTAAAACATTGCCTCGCGGCTCCACTTCCAGGGTTTATCGTCCAACCCAAATGCCGATAGGCTTAAGTATCGCAGGGCCATAAAACCTCCGGTTGCTAAAAGACTCCGCTTCAGGAATTCGCGGCGCGATATCTTTTCCATGGTGTGAGTTTTTTAAACTTTAAGAAATAGGTAAATGCCAATGAAAACCAATAATACCGCAATGCTTGACAGAAATCCAATTGATGGTATTAGCAAAAGTGTAACAATTACAATGCCAGCAGCCGATCCCATAAGGTCGGCAGCATAGGTTTTGGCAGGTTGGTTGGGGTTAGAGTTTGAATTCTCGGTAATACTAATATACAGGTAGCCAACACTAAACGAAGCAGTGAGTATTCCTGCACTTACAATGGCTATTAATAGCCAAATTTCCACATGCATCATAGTTATAAAAAGGGCAAAAAGAATAATAAATGAACCGATTAATGAAATTTTTATGTGTTTAGGTTTTATACTGATTACCTTCCCGTATGCCATTGAGCCTAGCGCTAGTCCTCCCATGAAAAGGGCAATCATTGCGCCAAGCGTGCCGTAAAGTAAGCCTGCTGCAATTTGTAGAGTTAATAGGTAAAGGGTTTGGATAGCCGATCCGGCAAATCCTACAGCGTACATCGCGCGCAGGTGGTAGTTAGTAACAAAGAAAGGGATAAGTAAAAGGACGGCTCCAACGACCATAAGTAGCCAAATCTTATCGCCAAACATCGATAGGTACCCTAGCGTGTTTTGCAATACCGGCCAAGGATGATTATCGGTGTTTATTTTCAGGGTTGATTGGGTTTGCTCATGAAAGAAATGGTTACGCTGAGCAATGTGCTCATCGTTGATGTAATCGGGGCGTACGTATAGGTTGGCTTCGCCAATATTTTGCTCGCTTAGTAATTGAGCCATATCAATACGTATAGTGCTATCCGATGCAAGCAGGTAATCGCGCTCGCCGCTTATTACCTCTACATTTCGGAAAACGCTCTTAAACGTAGCTGCTATCGACGTGTAGGCCTTTTGCCTTGGTGCCGATGGGTAGTTCCCAATACCTGAAAGGCTAACACTTAAAACCCCATCTGCTGTTAAGTGTTTCTTTAAAAGTTCAAGGAATTCAATGGTAAAGAAACGGTTTTGTTCAAGCGATGTTGGCTCGGGCGTTGTGATAATTGCAATGTCGTACTTTTCCGATGATTTTCTCAGAAAACCACGAATGTCACTATTGATAATTTTAGTATTGTCCGGGAAATCAACCTTACAATAGTTTCCACTCATCCTTAAAAGATGGGGATTAGGTTCTACATAATCTACTTTTTTTACTTGCTTATACTTTTTCAGCTCATCAATCAGACCCGCATAACCTCCCGATACCAGTAAAACCTTACTGGGCATGTAGCGTTGCGATATGGTGTAATGCACTACTTCCTCGCAGTAAATGGTATTTTGCGTGCCAAAAAGCATTGTTCCATTTTCGAAAAAATTGAACTGATCCTCCGAACCGGTCACGGTTATACTTCCATAGGGCGAATCGGTTACCGATAGTACCTTCTGCCCCGGAAAAAGCATCGACTCCGCTTTAATGTCAAAATTTAATGTTTTTACTGATATGCCAATTGTTAAAAGCGACATTGGAATAGCAAGTCTGGCAATATTTTTAAGGGGGTAGGCTATGATTAAACTAGCTAAAAAACCAACCGCAATTGCTGCAAGGTATGTATTAAAAATCCAGATAATTACAAGCGATAGCAAAAGTCCCCCTGCCAAACTTCCTAATGCTTCGTAAGCATAAATGGATGGGTATTCCGATTTTATTTGTTTGGTGAGCAAGGCATAAACCATGCCCGATGGGAAAGCAGTGGGAGTCATCATTACTACAATCATCACTATAACATGGTAAGGTGGAATAAGCACTCCCGACGGGAAAAAGGTTTGCCTGATTTCGCCCGATAAGAAAATAAAAATTATGGCTGAAAGAAACATAAACCCTAGTGCCATTCGGGTTAACTTTTGGGGGTTTATCCCGTTAGCCGTTCGGCTTCCGGCAATGGCACCCGCAGCCGACAGTAGCATCCATATACCTATTATCCATGTTATTAGGAACTCGTTCCCCTGGAATACCTTAGTGAACTGCCTAATCAGCAGTACCTGAAGCGATACCGAGAGTAGTCCAAGCGCAAAAGCTGACTTTACAAGTTGCTGCTTTGTATTAACCGTTGTCGTTTTGGTTTGCCTACCCCTAAACAAAAGGTATTTACTGAAGTATCCCCTGTGCCAAAGGGTATGAATGAATGCCACCACGCTCATGGCAATCCCAAGCTGAACGTGCCACTGTAGCATGACCTTAACAAAACTCCACCCCAGCTTATAGTTTATATTGATTATTAGTAGAATTCCAAGAATGGCACAGCCAAGGAATACAAATAGCAGAGCAAAGTTCCAGAACTTCCGATGGGTTGAAAAAGATATAATGCCTGCTTGCACCATTAGGCTGCCAAGTAGATAATATATGGTGATGGCTAACGAAATGGGAATCAGGAGGTAGGGTGAACTCATGGACAGCAATCTACTTTAAGCCCAGTTCCTTCTCATCGAAAACAATGGCCTCGTAGGTAAATATTTCGGCATCGCGCCAGCCATCCCACCCAATACCAGCCTTGTCGCGTGCGCAGTGGCCAAGGAATTCTTCAAGCGACCATCGGGTTTCCTTTGCCACCTGTGGCAAAAACGTTCCGGAGCGACCTCCTTTTTTGATATATATTCCGTGTTTACCCAGTTCTATCTCCTTAATGTCGCTTATTCGTTTCATTGGGGTAAGAACCGAAATCTCAATATCAATATCGTTCAACTCGTCGGCTGTTACCGATTCAAAACGGTAATCCTCAGTTGCTGCCGATATGGCCATGGCCATTACTACACGGTAGAGTGGGGTTGTGGTGGAAAAATTTCCAATGCATCCACGTAACTTACCGTGGTTGTGCAGGGTTACAAAAGCACCGGCATTGGTTTTTAGAGTTGATGATAGTTTGGACTCATCGGGTGGTGTGGGGGTTTTCCCGGAAAGGTATTCGGTGATGGTTTTCCGTGCAAGTTTGAGTAGCTCGCGTTTATCGTTGTCGGTTAGGTTGAAGTCTACAGTTTTGGCTTGCTGTTGAATGGCAGCAATAGCCCAGTAGCCTACAACCCTATCCTTGCCGCCGTAAGGCGAATCGCCGGAGTTTCTATACATAATTGTTTTGTAGGTGATGCCAGGTTTCCCCTCAGTGATTTTCAAAAGCGTAAGCCCCGATGTCCATCCACACATGGCTGTTGCCAGGTCGTCGATACCAGCATTCTCGTTTCGGATTTTGGCTTTCATGAACTCTACAGGCGAGTTAGAGACAATGGCATGGGCCATATCGTCGTCGGTGTGGCGGGCATCCTCGTATGAGGGGTAGTGTGAGAAGTCGGAACTGATTATGAAAAGATTATCGGGGTTAAGGTATGGTTCTAATGCTTCGGCCAAAAGGGTAACAGTGGCTTGCGATTCGCCACCAATAATTATGGGGATAATGGAAAAATCGTTTTTTAGCCAGTATTGCAGAAATGGCAATTGAACCTCAAGGCTATGCTCCTTGACATGTGGTTTTACATCATCCGTAAACACCTTATGGTTTTGAACCAGTTCGTTTGCCAAAGGGTCAATAGGAACCCTGCCTAGTGGCGTAATAAATGCACCCTTGGTGTAAACGGCTGCTCCTGTAAAAAACATGGTGTGGCTCGATCCTATCAGGAAGATATGCTTGAACTTTTTATCCCTGTCAATTTGCCTATACCCGCTTGCAGCCACCTGACCGGAAAAAACGTAACCGGCATGAGGTACAATTAGGGCTAGGGGCTGAGCATCCAAAACCTTTTGTGCACTATCGAAGTAAGATTTCACCTCCTTTTCCAGCTGAGCCTTTGTGCCGGGATAAAATTGTCCTGCTACAGCTGGTTGTCTATCGAAATCGTTAGGGTTATTCATATTCTGTCCGTTACACGATGTTTCGGTTACTATTAAAACTGTTAGCGTAAAAGCACAAAGCTTTTTACTACGGTTAAGCAGATTATACATTATGCTAACGGTTTGGTATTTCCCCAAATTTACCTTTAGGATAGGGAAAAGTCAAGGGGAAATGAAAGAAATGTTTAAGCTAGAATGGAATAGCGTTTTCAGCTGAAGCGGTTCCTCTTGGAGTATGTTCAGAAGTTTTGAAGAGGATAAAATGACTGGCAGAAAATTTGAAAATAATTTACATGCAATTTTAAATCTATTAAAATAAAAAAACCGGCTTTTGGCCGGGTTTGGGTGGAAGATGGGACTTGAACCCACGACCCCCAGATCCACAATCTGGTGCTCTAACCAGCTGAGCTACATCCACCATGTCAATTGCGGCTGCAAAGGTATAAACATTTTTTCTAAATGCAAAAATGTTCAAAAGTAATTTGATTAAACGCTGTATTGACATCAATTTTAATACCTTCGCATTAGTAAGTTATAATTATGTTAGGCCTTGTATCAAATTCTACACGCGCATTGCAAGTTTTTCAGGTAATGCGTTTTGTAGCCATGCTCACCATTGGGATAGTCATGGCAAGGCTTGGCTTTGGAAAAACTGCAATAGGAAACTATGAGGCGGTACTCTTTATTAGCGGGCTACTTACTACATTTTGGGTTACAGGGCTAATTCAAGCATTGCTTCCTCTTTATACCCGTAGTAACGACATTTCAAAAGATGACCGTTTGTTTAATGCCTTTATGGTCATTTTTGGGCTTACTGTTTTGGCTTGCCTGTTTGCTACAGTTTTTACCGCAACTATTACTGGTTTTGCAGCCATTAATCATAGCCTTTTCCCCTTGATGCTACTTTACATGCTTCTGAGCACCCCTTCAACAATGGCCGAATACATTTACTTTCTGCACGGAAATTATAAGGCCATGCTATCGTATGGCGTCATTACCTATGGCATTCAGATAATCCTTGTGGTTTTGCCTGTATTGTTTGGTTTAGATGTGGCATTTGCTGTATTGGGTTTGATAGTGGTATCGGCAGTTCGTTTTATATGGTTAATATCGCTTTTAGTCCGTAATTCAAAATTCAGAGTTAATGTCGATTTTTTAAAGGATTACCTAAGCGATGGCATCCCGCTTTCCTTGAAATTCCTTATTAGCAGCTCAGGCTTATATATCGATCAATTAATTATTGGATACTATTACGATTCATCAACCTTTGCGGTTTACCGTTTTGGAGCGCGCGAAATCCCATTGGCTACAATTCTTGCAGCATCGTTAAGCAACTCCATGCTGGCCGATTTTGCCGACAGGCAAAGGCTGGGAAATACTCTCTTGAATCTTAAACTGGAAAGTTCAATGTTGATGCACATTCTTTTCCCTACCTCAATTGCTGCAATCCTTCTATCCCGATGGCTATTCCCCCTTGTTTTTGGTGCTGAGTTCCAGGAAAGTGCTAATGTTTTTATGATATACTGCTTAATTGTATTAAGCAGGGTTATATTCCCGCAAACGGTTACCCAGGGATTTCGTAAAAACGTGGCTGTACTATCCATTTCAATTGCTGAAATGATCATGAATATCATTCTGAGCCTTTTACTGGTTAAGTATTTTGGAATAAATGGAGTAGCAGCAGCTACGGTAATTGTTTATGCCGTTGAAAAAGTGTTGCTTATGGCATACAACTCCTACCAGTTAAAAATTTCTTTAGTTTCATATGTGCCAGTAAAAATATTTTTGGCCTATTCCCTGTTAACGCTTTCCGTTTTTGCGTTTTCTTGGTTTTTCCTGTAAAGCTGGCAGAAGGGTAAAAACAATTAAGTGGGAGTAACCAATCAAGCACCTTGTTAAGGTTGCGTTCTTAAATATTGAACTGGGATTCAATGTTGTTTAGTTAAGGTTATTTGTAATGTTGCGCGCAAGCGAAAAATAACGCAATCGTGCTGAGTCCCGATTTATAGGAATAGACTTTGTCGAAGCATCTCTTTGTCCCTTCATCCCCTTTATTAATCAATGAGATTCCTTAACCAGCAAGGAATGGCGTAAGCAGCGGCATAAAAGCCTGACCCGGCAATGGGTCGGGGGTGGAACGTGGGGATGGGTTTTGTAAGCGATACCACATGAGTCACGCCGCAGGCGTGGCGAATAGTATCGCGTGGCAGTTCCACCCGCGGGGTACCCATCGGGTCGGGCTTTTCAGCCTTGATTTTCTTTGGTTCTTTCTTGTATCAAGACAAGAAAGAACGTTTAAATAACTCTTTGTAATGCTTTTCCGTTGCGATGCAACGCCTCACCCTTGCTTTTTGGCATATGCATTACGTGCATCGCTTTACATGTTGGAATAATCATGGTGTTACAAATATTACACCCCTACGGGGCTGGTGACGGCGTTGGTTGTTCTTGTATCGTTATTCGTGAATGCTATTCTGTGTAATACTGTGTTACACTGTGTAACTCTGTGATACCTGTTGTTGCTCGTTTCATGATTTGGTTGTCATGCTGAGCCCATCCGAAGCATCTCTTTGTCCCTTCATCCCCTTTATTAATCAATGAGATTCCTTAACCAGCAAGGAATGGCGTAAGCAGCGGCATAAAAGCCTGACCCGGCAATGGGTCGGGGGTGGAACGTGGGGATGGGTTTTGTAAGCGATACCACATGAGTCACGCCGCAGGCGTGGCGAATAGTATCGCGTGGCAGTTCCACCCGCGGGGTACCCATCGGGTCGGGCTTTTCAGCCTTGATTTTCTTTGGTTCTTTCTTGTATCAAGACAAGAAAGAACGTTTAAATAACTCTTTGTAATGCTTTTCCGTTGCGATGCAACGCTTCCCCCTTGCTCTTTGGAAAATGTATTGCGTGCATCGCAACACATGAGGGAGTAGCCATGGAGTTACAAATATTACGCCCCTACGGGGCTGGAAGCGTTGTTCGTTGTTCGTGGAACTATTGCCATGTTGAGCGCAAGCGAAACGTCTCAATGGGTCGATTGTAGATCCTTCGCTCCCCGCTAGGGCGGGACAGGCCGCTCAGGAAGACAGGCATGAATATTTTTGTTAACTAAACGACATTGATTTTCTATTAAAAACCTTTATCTTATAAGAGGAATATAAAGTATGCTCCTTTCTATTCTATTACAACAGTCTAACCGCTACGCGGTAATTGAATAAGTACGAGTTTTTGGTTCCTAAAAACTTTTGTCGGACTCCTGATGTATTTATTTATCTGCTCAATTCTTCTTTTAACTTTTCACTTTTCACGTTTAACGAACTTAAACTTCCTCTAACTTCATCATATTCGTCTAATCCGACTCATTCCGATTCATTCCGACCCATTCCTCAAAATTCATGGCACTTAGGCTGAACTATTTCCCCCAAAGCTTTGAATCTGCACTTTTTCAGTGTAATTTTGAGCAAAATTGGAAAACTTATGGCAACGTTGGAAAAGGTCTTGGAGATAAAATCGCAGATAATACACAGGGCTAGTGGCGAAGTGGCAGAGAACATGCGTATGGCCGGTATTATTTACAAAGTAAACTATGGCGTTCCTATTCCTGAACTCAAGGAGTTGGCAAAGCCCTATAAGGGCGACCATGACCTGGCGTTAGAACTTTATGCCGAAGATATCAGGGAGTGTAAAATACTGGCAAGCCTGATTGCCGACCCTGAAAGATTGACAGGTGAGCAGATTGATGAGTGGGCTGCGGAGTTTACCAACCCCGAAATTGTGGAACAGGTTTGCGGTAACTTGTTCTGGAAATCGGAATTTGCGCTTTCGCGTAGCATTGAATGGTGCCTAAGCAACGATGAGCTTTTGCGTAAAGCAGGTTTGCTAATTATTGCACGTAAGGCATCCGATACAGCCATTAAAGAGAGTTTGCTTGAACCTTATATTGGCATCATTGAGAATATGGCCGAGGAGATGACCGATTTAACCCAGTCGGCAGTTCAGTTCGCCTTACGCGAAATTGCTAAACGCAGTCCTGAACTGGCTGCAAGGGTTTCGGAAACAGCCAGTAGGATGACCGAGTCCGAGAACGAGCTGGCTGCATGGGTTGGTAATGAGCTACTTTTTGAATTAACCGAATAATCTGCTACTTTTGCACGGCATAATTTTTGAATAATGCGTATTGAATTTTAAACAAGGTATTTGTATGAACTTAACTAAATCGTCAAATCCTGCCCTATCGGACAGGATATTTTCAAAAGCTGGTTATGCTTCGGGTGCTGAGGTTATGACACTTCAGGGAACTTTGAATAAGGCATTGCTGATGCTTGCGCTGGTAATTCTGGGAGCAGCTTATACCTGGCGTATCTTTTTCGAGAGTGTCAACCCTGCATCGGTTGTTCCGTGGATGTTTGTTGGAGGAATAGGCGGTTTTATTACATCGTTGGTGGTGATATTTGCGCCCAAAACTTCACCTTACACTGCTCCGGTTTATGCCTTGCTTGAGGGGATTTTCCTTGGTGGAATATCGGCCTACTTTGCATCATCGTATGGTGCTGGTATAATAATGCAGGCAATTGGGTTAACCCTAGCCGTTTTCTTCCTGATGCTATTGGCTTACCGTAGCGGAACAATCAGAGCTACAGGAAAATTTAAGGTGATGGTTTTAGCAGCCACTGGCGCTATTGCATTAACCTACTTTATTTCCTTTGTACTCAGTTTCTTTGGCATAAGCTTGGGTTTTATTCATGGTAGCGGAACCTTTGGAATCATCTTTAGCCTAATAGTAGTTGGTGTTGCAGCGCTTAATATCATTATCGATCTCGATTTTATTGATAGGGCTTCAGCATCGGGTGCACCCAAGTTCATGGAGTGGTATGGAGCATTTGGCTTGATGGTTACCCTTATCTGGCTTTACATTGAGATTCTTAAACTGCTTGCCAAACTGAACAGGCGAAATTAAAACTTATCCGGATAAATCATTTTTTAGCTGCAATAGTTTGATATTTAAATATAAGTTGATAACTTTGCAGCCCATTAAACCGAAGTTGGAAGTAAACAAATTTATAATACAATGAAAAAGGGAATACATCCGGAAAATTACCGTCTGGTGGCATTCAAGGACATATCCAATGAGCATGTATTTATCACCAAGTCGGCTGTTAACACCAAGGACACCATTACTATCGATGGAGTTGAGTATCCTTTGGTAAAGGTTGAAATTTCGAACACTTCACACCCATTCTACACCGGTAAGGTTAAGCTGGTTGACACCGCCGGTCGTGTGGATAAGTTCATGAACCGCTACAAAAAGCACATGGATAACAAAAAGTAATGTTGCTCAAATAATTCAGGAAAAGCTCTTAGGTATAAGAGCTTTTTTTGTTTTAAAAGGGTTACTTTTTTTGGTAACTTTGTTCAAAATAAATCGATTTATATGATTAACACCATAGTTCTTTTTGATGACCAAAGGCGCGACGATTTACTGCCTTTAACCTTTACCCGTCCGGTGGCTGAAATCCGCATGGGTATTCTTACCATATCCCAAAAGTGGTCAATGTTAACCGGGGCATCGGTTCACTATTTAACGCAGGATTACCTTCAGACCAAATATCCCAATGCCCCCAAAGGGGAACCTGTTTTGTTGGTAAATGGAGGTATTTGCCCCGATAGCAATTTGGTTGATAAAATAAGAGCGCTCAAACCTAACCAGGCAATTGTTAAGGGCGACACGCTTATAGCGGCAATGCTTAATAGCACAGTGGACACTTTACCCGCAGCGGGCTTGTTTGAGAAGACGTTTGAGTATCCGGATGATATTCTCGAGGTCAAGTATCCCTGGGATATTTTCCGAAACAATGGCGAAGCCATTGTTCGCGATTATAGCCTTATCACTAAGGGGCGGAAGTCGCAACCAATTTCAGCTACCAATACTGTTTTAAACCCTGATAATGTTTTTATTGAGGAGGGTGCTCGCGTGGAGTGCGCAATTCTTAATGCCGAAACTGGTCCGATATACATAGGGAAGGATGCCGAAGTAATGGAGGGTTCCATAGTGCGTGGCCCGTTTGCCCTTGGTGAGCATTCAGCGCTGAAAATGGGTGCAAAAATATATGGCCCTACCACTGTAGGTCCATACTGCAAGGTTGGCGGCGAGGTTAATAACAGCGTGTTTTTTGCTTTTTCAAACAAGGCTCACGATGGTTTTATCGGTAATTCGGTAATAGGCGAATGGTGTAATCTGGGTGCCGATACCAATAACTCAAACCTCAAAAACAATTACGCTTCTGTAAAGCTTTGGAGCTACCGAAAAAAGGGATTTGTTGATACCGGATTGCAGTTCTGTGGGCTAATAATGGGCGACCATTCAAAATGTGGCATAAATACTATGTTTAATACCGGCACAGTGGTTGGTGTAAGTGCCAACATTTTTGGCGATGGTTTCCCCCGAAATTTTATCCCTTGCTTTTCGTGGGGAGGGGCAGCCGGCTTTACAACCTATCAACCCCAAAAAGCTTTTGAAACCGCCCGGATTATGATGTCGCGTCGCGATTTGCCATTTACCGATATCGACAAGGAAATCCTACTTAAGGTTTTTGAGCTAACCCGAGAATACAGGATGTATTAAGGATAAAGGGTAAAGGATAAAGGGTAAAGGTTAAAGGATAAAGGATAAAGGGTAGATATTCAGGGTTTAATGGCCTGTTCCGCTCTGAGGGGTTCAAGGTTTTAATACCAACAACCATCAACTACTTTTTGGCATAGCAATTGACCATATAGTAAGCTGGGTTAGTTTTACCCTTTAATGTGTCATATTGTCAGAAAATTGAGAGGAGATAAAATGAAGAAAAAGTTTGGACTATCAATACTAAATCAGCAAATGGACGATACTAACGATTCAGAAGTAAACTTTATACCCATTTTGGCAGAGGGCGAAGTGCCCGAGGTCAAAAAGGCAGATATCCCCGATGTGCTACCCATAATGGCATTGCGTAACACTGTTCTCTTTCCCGGTGTATTGATGCCAATTACCGTTGGGCGGGAGAAATCGCTAAACCTAATTGCAAGTCTACCACCAAAGAAGAAAATAATTGGGGTGCTCTCGCAAGTCGATGCCCGTATTGAGGATCCCTCATCAGGCGATCTTTTTAAGGTTGGCACCATTGCTCAGGTTATTAAGGTGCTTGAGCTACCCGATGGCAACTCGTCAGTTATACTTCAGGGATTATCGCGATTCCGTGTCGACCAATTTGTAAGTGAGGAGCCATACTTTATGGCTCGCGTTCTGGAACTGGCTGAGCTTTTACCAAACGAGGACGATACAGAGTTCATAGCTTTAACCGAATCAATAAGGGATCTCACCATTCGAATAATACATCTTTCGCCAAATATACCCAAGGAGGCTTCGTTTGCCATAAAGAATATTGATAACCCCAAAATGCTTGTGAACTTTATATCGGCAAATAGCGATATTAAGACTGATGAAAAACAAGCATTGCTTGAAGAGCACGACCTTAAGAGACGGGCTGAGCAGCTGCTGCGAATATTAACCCGTGAGCTGCAAATGCTTGAGTTGAAACACGATATTCAGAACAAGGTTAAGCACGATCTTGACCAGCAGCAGCGTGAGTATTTCCTTCAGCAGCAGATGAAAACCATTCAGGATGAGCTGGGAGGAAACCCCATTGAGCAGGAGATAAATGAGCTCAAGGAGCGCGCTAAGGCCAAAAAGTGGAGTAAGGAAGTTGCTGAACATTTTGATAAGGAGGTCAACAAACTCAACCGTATGAACCCCATGGCCGGGGAGTATTCGGTTCAGCTGAACTACGTTCAGCTACTGCTCGACTTGCCGTGGAATGAGTACACCAATGACAATTTCAACCTTGATCATGCCAAAAATATCCTCGATGAAGACCACTTTGGCCTAGAGCAGGTAAAGGAGCGTATCCTGGAGCATTTGGCTGTGCTCAAACTTAAAGGCGACCTAAAGGCGCCAATCCTATGCTTATACGGACCTCCGGGAGTGGGTAAAACCTCGCTTGGCAAGTCGGTTGCCAGAGCATTGGGTCGAAAGTATGCTCGTATCTCGTTAGGAGGTATGCACGATGAGGCTGAGATTCGTGGTCACCGCAAAACGTACATTGGCGCCATGCCCGGCCGCATAATTCAAAGCCTGAAAAAGGTAAAATCGTCAAATCCTGTCATCATCCTCGATGAGATTGATAAGGTGGGCAAAGATTTCCATGGCGATCCCGCCTCGGCTTTGCTGGAAGTGCTCGACCCCGAGCAGAATAGCACATTCCACGATAACTTTGTGGAGGTGGAATATGATCTTTCAAAGGTGCTGTTTATTACCACTGCCAATACCGTGGCTACCATAAATCCTGCGCTGCGCGACCGTATGGAAATGATTGAGGTTAGCGGGTACAGCTTGGAGGAAAAGGTCGAGATTGCTAAGCGCCATTTGCTGCCCAACCAACTCAAGGAGCATGGCTTGAATAGTGATGCCTTGGAGTTGAGCGATAAAGTATTGGCCAAGGTAATCCAGGAATACACCCGGGAGAGCGGCGTTCGAAACCTGAACCAGAAAATTGCAAAGTTGGTTCGCTATGCTGCCCGTATGATTGCCTCGGAGCAAAAGTATAATCCCAAGCTAACCAATAAGGATATTGAAAAGATTCTTGGAGTTCCGCGCTATACAAAGGAACTTTACCAAGGTAACGATATTGCTGGTGTTGTTACCGGTCTGGCTTGGACTGAAGTTGGTGGCGAAATACTTTTTGTGGAAACCAGTCTTAGCCGCGGCAAAGGTAATCTCACCCTTACGGGTAATCTGGGCGAGGTAATGAAAGAGTCGGCCATTCTGGCCCTTGAATATATAAAATCGCACGCCGATTATCTTGGAATTAAACACGAGGTTTTTGAGAAATGGAATGTACACATCCATGTACCCGAAGGGGCAATCCCAAAGGATGGGCCTTCGGCTGGTATTACGATGGTGACCTCACTAGCATCGGCATTTACCCAGCGTAAAGTTAGGGCAAACGTAGCAATGACTGGGGAGATAACACTTAGAGGCAAGGTACTGCCAGTAGGTGGTATCAAGGAGAAAATACTTGCAGCTAAACGTGCCAACATTACCGATATCATTCTTTCGGCCGATAATCGCAAGGATGTTTCCGAGATTGATGCTACATATGTTAAAGGGTTGAAATTCCATTACGTTAGCAACATCCACGAGGTGCTTGATTTAGCTTTGCTAAACGAGAAGGTCGATAAACCTATGAATATTGATTAGCCGTGAATATAATGCATGAAAAGACCCTGAATTAAGGGTCTTTTTTTGTTTATTAACTATTAAGTCGTCAATTTTACCTATAATTGTATGAAAATTGCTGGAGCTAAATAAACTTAGCCATGGAAAAAGTTGCCCTGTTTCCGGGTTCGTTCGATCCTATTACAGTCGGTCACGAATCAATTGTTTACCGATCATTATCCCTTTTCGATAAGGTGATAGTTGCTATTGGCTATAACGCCAATAAAAAGGCTTTTTTCAGCATTGAGAAAAGGATTGCCATGATCCAAAAGGTGTTTGCTCAAGAACCACGTGTTCAGGTGATTAGCTACGAGGGCCTTACCGTAGATCTTTGCAATAGGCTTGGCGTTCGGTACATCCTACGGGGACTACGTACTTCAGCCGACTTTGAGTTTGAACGTGCCATTGCGCAGGTAAATAAGCTAATGCACCCTAATATTGAAACGGTATTCATGCTTACTGCACCCCAGCACACACCCGTTAACTCAACCATTATCCGCGATATTCTTTTGCATAATGGCGACCCATCGCAGTTTATCCCATCAGCCATTAACATCAAGGATTATCTTTAAACTTATGGCTAAATTTAAGTTTCTTTTATTATTCTTACTGCTGTTTATTGGCGTTGAGTGTAAAATCGGCGCCCAGGAGGCCATGATTTTTGGCAATGCTGCTGAATACAAGGGCTCCGATATAATATTTTATACCTATTCCGATTACATAACTGAAACCGAATACGAGGTTGGTAGGTGTAAGGTTGAGCGCGATGGCAAGTTTAACGCAAAGCTTAAAGTGCTTGAAACCAGCTTTGTTTTTGCCCACCTTGGAGTTTATAGGATTTATTTCTTTGCCGAGCCTGGTAAACGGTATGAGCTAGTGCTTCCCCCTCGCGAGGATAAAACCGAGGCACAACGACTCAATCCTTTTTTCCGTGAAACCGATTTGCAGGTGGGCATAAAAAATGTTGATAGGAACGATATCAACTTCCTGATAAATGCATTCGACTTGCGCTTCAACCAAGATTTTGATCAGATTGTGCAGGATGCATACCGTGGCCGTCAGCATAATATCGATTCGTTAATAACCAGAATTGAGGAAAAGTTTGCCGGAACCGGCAACCAGTTTTTCGATGCTTACCGTGAGTACAGGTACGGTTTGCTCAGGCAAATCACCTTCATAAAAAAATCTACTGCCACATCAAAAGAGCTGTTCCTGAATAGGCCTATATTGTACCGTAACCCGGCATACATGGAATTGTTCAATCTGGTTTACGACAAGTACTTTTTGTTCTTTTCAAGAACATCGCAGGGGAATGCCATTTTTGATGATATTTCGCGCTACAAGAGTTTGGGCAGGCTTAAGCGTACCCTTGCCACCGACGATGTGCTTAGTAACGATACCCTGATGGAGATGGTAATTCTTAAATCGTTGCACGATGAGTTTTTCAGCGATAATTTCTCCCGATCGGCTCTGCTTACCATTCTTGACTCCATTTACAGAACCACCACCATACCGGAACATGTGATAGTTGCGGAGAATATCAGGAACAGGATTACCAAGCTTTTACCGGGTTTTGTTCCTGCACCTTTTTCGCTCAACGATGTTAATGGTCGTGAGGTTTCGCTTGATAGATTCAAGGGCAAGTATGTTTACCTGAACTTTTGCACCACCACAAGCTACACTTGTTTAAAGGAGTTTGTTCAGCTTGAAAAAATAAGCAAGCAGTACAAGAAGCATCTGGAGGTTGTCACCATTTCAGCCGACGATAATATTGATGATTTAAAAAGCTTTTTGGAAAACAGTAAGTACGATTGGACATTCCTACACTTTGGGAATAAACCGGAAATACTCAAGGATTACGATATACGTGTATATCCAACGTATTTTTTGATTGGGCCTGACCGGAAAATGATTCTTTCACCAGCGCCTTCGCCCGAGGAGGGCTTTGAACGCCGATTCTTTCAATTGCTCCGAAGCAAAGGGGAAATTTAGTCCAACTCCTTGAGAACAGAGAGCAGGCTTGAGTAGCTATCGGCAAGGTATACAAAGATATCGGAACGCTTAACCCACTTTACCTGTTCTATTCCCTCTTCGGTTTGGGGTTTTAGGGTATCGCATTTAGGGGTATACATATTAAACCAATGCGTGGATTTTAGCATTTGCTTGCCATTTAAAGTATAGGTGTGGTAGGTTGTTGTAATTTGCTTTCCAAGAGTAATGCCTTTTACCCCGGTTTCCTCACTAACTTCGCGTAAAGCGGCATCGTGAATAGGTTCGTTTGGCTCTACCTTGCCTTTGGGCAAATCCCAGCGGCCCAAACGCTTAATGAGTAAAATCTCATTCTTGTCATTGCATACAACTCCACCGGCTGCCTCAATGTGGTTAAAGCTGTTAGTGAAATGTTTCATTGTTGTTTTGGGGTCGGAGGTGCAGGCAAAAAGTGTGGACACCTCGGTATGGCTTTGGAAAAAATCGATTAACTTTGAAATGTCTTCGGGCTTAGTGTCGCCCCAACAGAAAAATGTAGAGTCGGCTATGAGCACTTCTTGGGGGTCCGAAGTGATAATAAATTTGCGATTGTAAAAGAAAATGGTATAATTCAAAGTCATGGATAGCAAAGTTATAGCCAATAAATTACTGCAAATAAACGCAATAAAGCTTAATCCTGCAAATCCGTTTACTTGGGCATCGGGATGGAAATCGCCTATTTACTGCGATAACCGAAAAACATTATCGTTTCCAGAGGTTCGCAATGCCATTTGCGATGGCTTTGTTAAGGCAATAAAGGAGAGGTATCCTCAGGTTGAGGTTATTGCTGGGGTTGCCACCGGAGCCATTGCGCATGGAATGCTTGTAGCCGACAGGCTAAATCTACCTTTTATTTACGTCCGTTCAGCGCCCAAATCGCATGGTTTGGCAAATCAAATCGAAGGCGATTATAAACCCGGCCAAAGGGTAGTTGTAATTGAAGACTTAATATCAACCGGAATGAGCAGCCTTGCGGCTGTTGATGCTCTTCGCGATGCCCATTGTGAGGTTCTTGGCTTGCTGGCCATTTTTTCGTATCAGTTCGATCAGGCAGTAAGTAGCTTTGCTAAAGCTGGTGTTGAGTTTGCAACACTATCGAACTACTCAGTGTTAATTGAGGCAGTATTAGAACAGGGTAGCATTACCCCAACAGAACTTGAACTGCTTAAAAGTTGGCGACAAAACCCTGAGGAGTGGGGCAGGCGTTGAGACGGCTGGCGATATCGCCTAGTTAAATAGATTTATTGCCCATTCACCGGCTTCGTTTATTGTAAATTCAAAGGTTACATCGTACCAAACGGTTCTGAGTGCATTGGGTGTTTGATATGTTATTTTACAGTTTACTGGGAAAAGGATGTTTTCAAAGCCGGATTTCTCGCCTAATTTAAATGGGGAGCCTGTATCGCAAACAATTTGAAGGTTGGTCACAAGGTTGTTTGTAGTTCCGTTCTGGGTAAATGCAATTAGAATACGGTTTTCCGAACCGGTTTTAGTTATGGTATAACGCTGCACATTCCTTGCATTTATAATTTGGTACTTAGGAGGTAAGATTTTATGGTGTAGTACTCCTTTTTGCCAAAAGCCTGTATATACTGAGTCTTTCCCGTTGATTTTGCCCTTAAAGATACCCTTTCCGTCCATTTGGCCATTATAAAAGTTACCCTCGTACTTATCGCCATTTGCCCAGGTGTATATACCAAAACCATGAGGTAGTCCATTCTTGAACTTTCCCTCGTAGCTATCAGTACCCCATGCCTTGCCTTTTCCGTGAGCCAAACCATTTTTACACTTTCCTGTGTAAGCTGCCGATATTTCAGGGAGAAGCACTTTGCAATCCTGATTTTGAGCATAAAGAGCCCCTTGATTACTGTAGGTGATAACAACAAGTAGTGTTACACTTTTTAGGATGGAAAAAATATTCTGTTTCATAGCCATTTAGGGTGTTTTTGATTTTTTTTTAGTTGATGTTTTGCACGAATAAAAAATTGAATATATATTTGCACCGCAATTGAGCGCTGGTGCCATAGCTCAGTTGGTAGAGCAAAGGACTGAAAATCCTTGTGTCCGTGGTTCGATTCCACGTGGCACCACAGCCCCCGGTAAATGGGGGCTTTTTTATTTCACACTATCGGGACTTTCGGGCCTAAAGAATAGTTCCTTATCCATTATCAAATCCCATGCATCGGAGTTTAGAACTGTTATTACACGGTTTTGCGGGTCAATAAAGAAAAGTTTTTCATCCTTTTTCACCTCACCATCAATTCCCTTTGTGGTGAATTGGTGTGTTATGGTATAACCCAAAAAGTCGGTGCTATTTTCATTTAGTAGCCTTTTTAGGCTATCGAGAGTATTCTGGTTTGGGTTATCCTTTGATTTCTCAGTATTTAGAGCAATCTCTATGCTATGGGTTCGGCTGTTGAACCGGTAGCGTGGGGTTAGCTTGCCAAAGTCTAATGGCACGTAGTTGGGGTATTCCTCTTTCCGGTTTTCCATCCAACTTTTTATGGATTGCTGAACAATTTCATCGGTAGTGGCAGCCTGCTTTTTAGTTTCCTGCTTGCAGGAAACAATTACTGCTAATCCCATAAGCAGTGCAAATATCATTTTCAATTTTTCCATGGGTAGTATAGTTGTTATAATTTTTACTGAATTAAAAAAAAACTTACTGAAAAAGAGTAAAAGCTGTCAGTAAATTTACAATAATTTTAAAGGAAACGGAATGGATCAAAATAAAAAAAGGGGCTCAGCCCCTTTTTCAATTTTTTACTTTTCGCTAAAATATTTGTAGAATCGGGGTATAACTTCAATTCCTTTGAAAAATTGTTCAAGTGGATAGTTCTCGTTTGGTGAGTGGATGGCATCGGACTCAAGCCCAAAACCAAGAAGGATTGATTTGATTCCAAGCACTTGCTCAAAAGTGCTTATAATGGGAATGCTGCCCCCGCTGCGGAAAGGAACCGGTTTAATGCCGTAAACATCCTCAATAGCCCTACTGGCAGCCCTATAGGCTGGAGTGTTTGTGGGAGCTACATACCCCTGTCCGCCATGGTGTGGGGTAACCTTTACTTTTACTGATTTTGGAGCAATTGACTCAAAATGCTTTTTGAAAAGTTGAGCAATTTTCTCGTGGTTCTGGTTGGGTACCAGTCGCATCGATATTTTAGCGTAAGCCTTGGAGGGAAGAACGGTTTTAGCTCCCTCGCCAATATATCCTCCCCAAATGCCATTTACATCAAGCGTGGGGCGAATTCCTGTGCGCTCCATGGTAGTATATCCGGCTTCGCCATGGATATCATCAATATCCAGAGCTTTCTTGTAATCATCAAGATTAAAAGGAGCACGAGCCATATCGGCGCGTTCTTCAGGGCTTACCTCCAACACATCGTCGTAAAAACCGGGAATGGTAACGCGATTATTCTCGTCGTGGAGCGAGGCTATCATTTTGGCAAGGATGTTTGCGGGGTTGGCAACGGCTCCGCCAAAGAGCCCCGAGTGAAGGTCGCGGTTTGGTCCGGTAACCTCAACCTCAACATACGCTAATCCCCTAAGCCCGGTTGTAATTGATGGGACGTCTTTCCCTATCATTGATGTATCGGAAACCAGAATAACATCGGCTTTTAGCATCTCCTTGTTATCCTGGCACCACTTACCAAGGTTTGGTGAACCAATCTCTTCCTCACCCTCAATCATGAATTTAACGTTACAGGGCAGGGTGTTGGTTTTAACCATCAGCTCAAAGGCTTTAGCATGCATAAAGCCTTGTCCCTTATCGTCATCGGCACCACGGGCATATATTTTGCCATCACGAATTTCGGGTTCAAAGGGTTGCGATTTCCAAAGCTCTATTGGGTCAACCGGCATTACATCGTAATGGGCATAAACCAAAACGGTTGGGAGTTTTGGATCGATAATTTTTTCGCCGTACACCACCGGATTGCCCGGAGTTGGCATTACCTCAGCCCTGTCGGCTCCGGCTTTGAGTAGCGTTTCGCGCCAGTATTCTGCTCCCCTAACCATGTCGGGTTTGTGTTCCGAGATTGAGCTGATGGATGGAATTCGGAGTAGCCCGAAAAGCTCGTCGAGAAAACGTTGTTTGTTCTCCTCGATGTAGGCTTTGATTGTATCCATAAGATTTGTTTTAGTATTTAACTATTCTGTTCGTAAAGATAACAATTTTGCAGCGTCCTCAAGCTGGCCATAAAACTCTTTGCCGTAAGCGCGGATTATAGCATCCTTAAGGAACCTGTAAACAGGCAGGTCTATTTGCTCACCCAACTCACGTGCGGGAGCGCAAACATCCCACTGATGGTAGTTGATTGCAGTAAAGGTTGAGTATTCTTTAACCCTAATTGGGTAAAGGTGGCACGATATAGGCTTACGGAAATCAACTATACCATTGTTCCATGCTTTTTCAATGGCACAGGTTGCTATACCATTTTCAAATACAGTAAAAGCACATTCCTTGCCGTCAATGAGCGGGGTAACCAAATCGCCATCGCTATCGGTAAGGGCAACTCCTTGCTCCTGAACGGTAGCAATACCCTGGGGTGTCATGTAGGGTTTAACCTTATCGAGGATTTGCTCAAGGGTAAGAGCCTCGTTGGGTGTTAAGGGTGCTCCTGAGTCGCCGTGAACACAGCATTTCCCCAAACAACGCGGCAGGTTGCAGCAAAACCGTTGTTCCAGGATCTCGCTGCTTACCACCTTGTTGTCTATTTCTATCATCATTTACCTAACTTTTTACTGGCAGAGAACCGTTCCGGTCATTTCCTGGGGTATTGGCAGGCCCATCATGGTAAGGATAGTTGGAGCTACGTCGGCCAGAATACCATTATCTACCTTTTTGAACCTGTCGGAAACCAGGATGATGGGAACAGGGTTAAGTGAGTGTGCTGTATTAGGTGAGCCATCGGGGTTTAAGGCATAATCGGCATTGCCATGGTCTGCAATGATTACCACCTCGTAACCGTTAGCGGTTGCGGCATCAACCACCTCACCAACACATGCATCAACTGTTTGAACTGCCTTTTGAATGGCGGTGTAAACACCGGTGTGCCCTACCATGTCGCCATTGGCAAAGTTAAGGCAGATAAAGTCGTGTGTTTTCTTGTGGAGTTCGGTAACAATGGCATCTTTTACCAGGGGCGCGCTCATCTCGGGTTGTAGGTCGTATGTGGCTACCTTGGGCGAGGGGATAAGAATGCGACTTTCGCCAGGGAACTCTTGCTCCCTACCACCCGAAAAGAAAAAGGTTACATGGGCATACTTTTCGGTTTCGGCAATACGCAGTTGCTTCAGGTTTTGATTGCTAACCACCTCGCCAAGGGTGTTCAGTAGGTTATCCTTTTCGTAAATAACATTAACATTCTTGAACGTGTCGTCGTAGCGGGTCATGGTAACGTAATGCAGTGGCATGGTTTGCATACCAAACTCGGGCATATCCTTTTGGGTAAGCACAATGGTTATTTCACGGAGTCGGTCGGTGCGGAAATTGAAGCAGATTACCACATCGCCTTCACGGATAAGGCCAACGGGCTTACCTTCAGCATCAACCCGCACTATGGGCTTGATGAACTCATCCGTTACACCCTCGGCGTAGGACTCTTCAATTGCCCTAACTATATCGGTGGTGGGTTTACCCTTACCATGAACCATCAGGTCGTAACCCTCCTTTACGCGTTCCCAACGCTTATCACGGTCCATGGTGTAGTACCTACCAACCAACGATGCAATAACGCCATTACTTGATTTTAGGTGATCTTCAAGGCTTTTCACAAAGCCAAGACCGCTTTGTGGATCGGTATCGCGACCATCGGTAAGGGCATGTATGTAAACCTTACTTAATCCGTATTCCTTGGTAATGTCGCATAGCTTATACAGATGCTTGTCCAGCGAGTGAACGCCACCATCGGAAACCAATCCTATAAAGTGAACAGCCTTGTTATTCTGCTTGGCATATTGTAGCGCATTAACCAGAACTGGCATTTGGGCCAATTTACCCTCCTTGATATCTTTATTGATGCGAACCAAATCCTGGTAAACAATTCGTCCGGCGCCTATGTTGAGGTGTCCCACCTCGGAATTTCCCATTTGACCATCGGGCAATCCAACATTCTCCCCGCTGGTTAGTAGCTGAGCGTTAGGGTATTTACTGGTGAGCCTATCGATGTTAGGTGTTGGAGTGCTATAAATTACATCCGATTTGTCTTTGTTCCCAATTCCCCATCCATCGAGAATCATTAAAAGGACTTTACTTTTAATCATACTATAGTGTGCTGTTAAAAGGTTAAAAACTTTCTGAAAATTCCTTATTCAAAAAACGTTTACAAGTTCAAGTTTGTTTACTGAGTGGAGCACAAATTTACTCTTTTTTGGCGATATTGACCCGTGGTGAAAGGTTAACAAGTGTTGTAATTCCGAAATCGATTTCTGAATTCAAGTAACTAATAAACAAATGTTTATATATTGATACTTGTTTGCGATTTTTAATATTTAGATTTAATTTCATAACTTTCTGTGCTAATTCATTAATGAAGGATAGATGAGAAAGCTGATATTCATCGCTTTTGCGATTTTTGCAACAAATGCTTTTTCTCAGATCAATACTGCAGGGTTACCCATCATAAAGCATTACCCCAAATCGGTATATGGCGCAGGAACCCAAAACTGGTCTATTTGCCAGGATAGTCGTGGATTTTTATATTTTGCCAACAACAACGGGTTGCTCCGTTACGATGGCAATAGCTGGGATTTATTCCCATTGCCTAATAACCAGCTAGTCCGATCTGTTTACTGTAGCGGCGATACAATTTTTGTGGGGGCCTTTGAGGAGATAGGCTACTTTGTATATAACCGTCAGGCCGATATGGTTTATCACTCATTAATCAGCCTAGTCCCTAAAACCGATGTAAATTTTGATGAGGCTTGGCGGATATTTAAGATCGGTCCAAAATACATTTTTCAAACTTTTAGCCACATTCTAGAATACAGCAAAGGGGAAATGCGCGTCTTTAGAGCCCCTGAACTGCTTCAGTTCTCGTTTGTGATGCGGGGCAACTACTACGTGCAGGGTAAGGAGGGAAATATTTACCGTTACCAGAATGGTAGCTTTGATAGATTTAACGATAACGGTATTTTCAACGGAAAGCAAATTTGGGCATGCTTCGAAATATCGGGCGGTAAAACCTTGCTTGCTACCATAAACCACGGCGTTTGGATTTTCGATGGAATTACCTTTACACCCTGGAAAGGGCAGGTTAACGATTTGCTTAAAGCGTACCAGGTGTTTTCGGCATCGAGGGTAAGTGGTGGTTACATAGCCTTTGGTACCATTCAGAACGGGTTAATCATTACCGACGATCAGGGAAATCTGGTTAAGTTTATTAATAAATCAACCGGGTTACAGAATAATACCATTTTAAGCACTTTTGTTGATAATGCCAATAATCTTTGGTTGGGTTTAGATAACGGGATCGACTACATTGAGCTTAACTCACCCCTCAGCTTTATTGGTGAGGGGTTAGGGCTTGAAGGGGCTGTGTATGCCACAAAAATTTTTGATGGGAAAATATTTGTAGGTACCAACCAGGGGCTTTACGTGGCCTCATGGCCTATTGGCGTTTTTGTAGATGGCACCAAGCCTTTCAGGATGGTTCCTTTAACCAAAGGACAGGTATGGTCGCTTTTTGAGAGCGATGGCAAGCTCTACTGTGGCCATAACTTTGGTACTTTTATTATTGATAAGGGGTTGAATGTTAGGCTGATTTCACCCGAGGAGGGCTCGTGGATGTTTTTACCCATTCGTAGCGTTCCTGACCTTATGATTGTTGGTAAGTATAAGGGCCTTCATCTGTACTCAAAAGCTAATGGTGAATGGAGGTACCTTAAAAAGATTGCAGGATTCAACGAGTCGTCAAGGTTGTTGGTTGAGGATGATAACGAGAGTATTTGGATGGCCCACGGCTATAAAGGTATTTTTAAGTTGATGCTTAACCAAAGCAAGGATAGCATTAGGTTTTCAACCCTTTACGATAATACAAGGGGGTTTCCGGGTAAGTTTGCCATAAATGTTGAAAAGATTGGAAATCAGGTTGTATTCCTTACCTCACAAGGTGTGTATAGGTATAACTCCCTTACCGATAATATGGAGCCATACCAGGAGCTGAATCAGATTATTGGTGATGCTACAGGCGTTCGGCGTATGGTTGAGGATGAAAAAGGAAATATATGGATATTAAAGTCAAATGGTCTTCTAAAGTTAGTCCGCGAAGCAGATGGAGCTAAAAGGGTTTATCAAACCCCCGTTAGCCGATTTGGCGCGAACCTCGTAGCTTCGTTTGAAAATATCTATGTTTACAATCATAGTAATATATTCATTGGTACTGAAAATGGGTTGGTGTATTACAACAGCCTTTATAATCCTGAACTGCAAAAAAACGAGTTGTATTGTGCTGTAAAAAGTATCAGCTCAACTGGTAAGCATGAAAGTGTGATTTTCAACGATTATGCTGTAACAGGCAATGGAGGGTTGTATATTCCATTCAACCAAAATTCAATTCGGGTTACAGCGGCTGCCCCTGTTTACAATGCAGGCGAAATTACATTTAGCTTTTTGCTTAAGGGCTACGATAACGATTGGAGTCCGTGGCAGCGTGATAACGCTAAGGATTTTAGCCAAATTCCCTATGGTGAGTACAACCTAATGGTTCGTGTACGCGATGCAATGGGCAGAATATCTGAACCCACTGTTGTGCATATTCAGGTTGGTCTGCCCTGGTACTTTACCTGGTATGCTTTTATTCTTTACTTGGTACTTTTGGTAGCTGCCTTTTATACGCTTCGCATTCTTGTTCGGAGGAAGGTTCAACGTGCCACTGCAAGGGTAAAAGAGCAAAAGAATTTGGAGCTAAAAGTAAAGGAGGAGGAGCATAAGCGTCAAGTGCTTGAGGCGGAACGGGAGATCATAAGGCTTAAAACAGAGAATCTTCAGGTACAGATTGAACACAAAAATCGTGAACTAGCCGCAACTGCAATGCAAATTGCGCACAAGAACGACTTCCTTAACAGGCTAAGGTTGAGGCTTGAAGTGATTGCTAAATCAATTAACCCTGTTTCTCAGAAAGAAGTGCTCGACCTCATCCGAAATATTGACAACGACTTGAAGATGGACAAGGAATGGCAGCGCTTTGAGCACCATTTCGATGAGGTTCATAGCGGGTTTATTAAGAAGCTTAAGGAGATGTATCCGGAGCTAACACCCAGCGAACTTAGGTTGTGTGCTTACCTTCGCCTTAACATGACCACAAAGGATATTGCCCAGATACTTAATATTAGCGTTCGCGGGGTGGAAATAAGCCGATACAGGCTACGGAAAAAGCTCAAAATTGAAAGCGATACAAACCTGGTTGATTTTATGCTGAACCTGTAAGGCTAAAGCTTAATAAAACTGCCAGTTTGTAGCAAGTTTGTATGTGTAATTATTCTTACGCTGTAAAACCCATTTGGAAGGTCTGAGATATTAATTTGACCATCACTATTTTCAATGATTTCTTTTACAAGAACACCTGCAATGTTAATTACTTGAATTTTTACATTTCCCTTTAAAGCGCTTGAGTTGATTTTAATATAGGTTGATGCAGGATTTGGGTAAATGTCAAATCTGCTTATTTTATTCTCACTTGGTGAGAAGATGGTTAGCAGTGTATTGCTCAAAACAACATCTGAAATCCACAATGAATCAGATGCGGCTTTGCCGTAAACGCCATAATTTACATAAAATCGAACACCTGCAATTTGATGGTAGTTTACTTGCTTTCCATATTCAGGAGTGTTCGACCCCCAGTTGTTGTTAAAGTCGAATGAGTAGTAGTGGAATACACCATGGGGTTCAACGGGGTAAAAGCGGAAAACAGGCGATACATCGGTTAGCCGGCCATCGGTGTCGAAAAGGTCGGCGCGCATTACTACCGATTTGCTTTGGTTGTAGGTCATCATCTCCACATTGAGGACTGTAAGGTTGCTCATGTCCACAGGGTTTTGAAATGTATAGGTGAAATACGGAAAGTCTTCAGGTTTAGTGATATTGTACTTAACCTTCAAAAGCGTATCGACAGCTGAAAGCGTGATGGTGTTGGGGCTGGTATTTAAACCAGCCCAACCAATAAGTCCATTTTCTTTTACGTTTAACAGGCTAAACCTATCGCCGGTTGGAATGACCGCTGTTTTTACTGTCTTGGTGTATGTTCCACCAGCTTGCGGGTGTGTAATTTCTACAGATACATCACCCTGCACATCTCCCCAGTTTACAACAATTGAGTTAGTTCCCTGACCGCTAACAATGGTTGCACCTGCAGGGACACTCCAGCTGAACGTTGCATCGGCAACATTCTGAATGCTGAATGTAACGCCCGTTTGGTTTGGAGAAACGTATTCGGGACCCGAAACCTTCAAGGCCGATACATCGATGTATTGGTAAACCCGAACATAATCAACATACATTTTTTGTGGCCAAATGTTGGGGTCAACTCCTTGAGCGCCACCCCAGTTGCCGCCTACGGCAATGTTTAGAATAAGATGGAAAACCTGATCGAATGGCCAGGTTTTGTAATCCTTGTGCTCATTATCGAAGGTGAAGTACTTATTATTATCAACATAGATGTCGATTTTTTCGGGGGTCCATTCAAGAGCGTAAAGATGGAAAGCGGTTTCGGCATCGGGTACCGAGATTGTTGCGGTTTTTTGAGTGCCAAGAACATGGTTGTAGGCTTCGGTGTGAATGCTTCCGTGCACTACCCCGGGGTCGTAGCCAACATATTCCATGATATCAATTTCACCACTCTTAGGCCAACTGCCATAAACCCAGTTGGTGGGTAGCATCCAAATGGCAGGCCATGTCCCAGTACCCGAAGGCAGTTTGGCGTAAGTTTCAACCCTACCGTAAAGCCAATCGCCTTTATAGCGGGTAACTAATCGGGCCGAGGTGTACTCGCTGCCCTCGTACTGTTCCTTTCTGGCCTCGATAACTAGGTTCCCATTCTCAACGCGAGCATTTTCAGTTCGTGCATTAGTGTAGTACTGTAGCTCATTGTTTCCCCAACCTCCTCCACCTACATCGTAACCCCATTTATCAGTGGCAGGCAATCCTGTGTAGTTAAACTCATCGTTCCATACCAGGACCTTAACCTGAGCAAGGCTTGTAAAGGGAACTACTAGTAGTAGTGCTATGATGCTATTGATAAACTTTCTGCTCATTCTTTTTTTTTGTTTTTAAGAAAAAGGCTTTCGGGAATTGTCCATCTCACCTAACCATACTTATACGAAAGAAAACTTTTTTTGGACAATTAATCCGAAAGCCTTTTACCCAAAGTTACTTCAACCTAAAGCTCAATTCTTGCAAGTCGCGGCTGTTGCCACCTACAAACACCTTGAAATCGCCGGGTTCAGCTTTAAATTCCATGGTGCGTGTATAAAAAGCCAGGTCGCTTGCGGTAAGTTTAAACATTACCTTTACGGTTTCTCCTTTTTTGATGAACACCTTCTCAAAACCCTTTAGCTCCTTAACTGGTCGGGTAACAGATCCCACCATGTCGCGAATGTAGAGCTGTACAACCTCTTCACCATCGTAATTTCCGGTATTGGTCACATCTACCCAAACTTTAAGGGTATCGGTCATGCCAATTTCATTGGTGCTAACACCAAAATTACTGTAATCGAAAGAGGTGTAGCTAAGTCCGTAGCCAAATGGGTAAAGCGGTGTATTTGGACTGTCAATATACTTTGAGGTGTACCTTTCGGTTTCTACCCTTGGTCTGCCGGTGTTTTTATGGTAATAGAATAATGGAATTTGTCCAACATTACGGGGGAAGGTTATTGGCAGTTTGCCCGATGGGTTGTAGTCGCCAAAAAGTACATCGGCAACGGCAGGACCTCCCATTGTGCCCGGGAACCATGCTTCCAGAATAGCAGGAACTGCATTATCCATCCACTCAATGGTTAACGGACGACCATTCATGAGAACAACCACCATGGGTTTTTTAAGTTCATTGATTGCCAAAACCAGATCCTTTTGAACTCCAGGTAAATCGAGGAAAGCCCTGCTGAGCGCCTCGCCCGACATCATGGCCGCCTCGCCTACTACCAAAACAACAGCATCGGCTTTGCGAGCTGTGGCTATTGCTTCGGTAAGTCCAGCTTTTGAATCGCCTGTAATATCGCAACCCTTTGCGTGAATTACCTTTGTGTTGGGTAATTTTTGACGAATACCGGTCAAAACCGATACAGCATCCTTGCCTTCACCCCTTGCTGACCAGGTTCCAATGATATCCTCGGTATTATCGGCTAATGGGCCAATAACTGCAACGGTGTTAAGTTTTTTGCTAAGTGGCAACACCCCATCGTTTTTTAGCAGAACCATCGATTTACGTGCAACCTCACGTGCAATCTCCAGGTGGCGAGGGTTAAGTATTAACTCTTTTTCCCGGATTGTATCGCAGTAGCGGTAAGGGTCATCAAACAGGCCAAGCATGAATTTAATGCGAAGAATACGCCTTACGGCATCATCAATCTGCTTTTCGGTAATTTTGCCATCGGCAAGTAACTTCTTAAGCTGATGTATGTAGATATGACCCTCCATATCCATGTCTATTCCGGCATTCATGGCTAGGTCGGCTGCTTGGTAGTCGTCAGCGGCAATCCCATGAACCAGCATCTCGCGTATTGAACCCCAATCCGAAACAATAAATCCATTAAACTGCCATTCGTCCTTTAGGATATCCTTAACCATTTCCTTGTTACCAGTAACGGGTACCCCGTTTAGCTCGTTGAACGACGACATAAATGTTCCAACACCAGCATCAATGGCAGCCTTGAATGGGGGTAGGTAAACTTCGTGCAGTGTTCTGTTTGAAATATCTACCGTATTGTAATCGCGGCCTCCCATTGCTGCTCCATAGGCTACAAAATGTTTGGCGCAAGCAACAATAGTTGATGGGTCAGCCAACGATGAGCCCTGAAAACCTTTTACCCGTGCTTTCGCCACAAGCGAACCGTAGAAAGGATCCTCTCCGGCTCCTTCCATTACACGCCCCCAGCGTGGGTCACGGGCAATATCTACCATTGGTGCAAAAGTCCAGTGCTGCCCTGCAGCAGCAGCCTCTATGGCTGCAATACGTGCCGATTTTTCGATGGCATCTAAATCCCAACAGGCTGCCTCGCCCAGCGGAATGGGGAATATTGTTTTATAGCCATGTATTACATCGTAGCCAAAAATGAGCGGGATACCCAAACGGCTTTCCTCTACAGCAATTTTTTGCACCTTATAGGTGTAGGCTGCGCCATTAACGTTGAGCATGCTTCCCACTTCACCTTTCCGAATAGCATCCTGGTATTCAGTGGCAAAGGTGATAGGGCCAGTGGTCTCTCCATTACCGGTTAGCTGGTTTAGCTGGCCTATCTTCTCGTCAATGGTCATAAGCTTTAGAACCGAGTCAACTTTCCGTTCAATTGCTGGATCGATAGATAGTTTGCCCCCCGAATGGTCCATTGTGGCTTTATTGCCACTACACGACCATGCTGCCAACGTTACAACTGCAATTATTAATTTCAATCTCATCATTTTCCGTTTTTCGGGTTTAAACAGGGTAACCCGTTAAGGGTTACCCTGTGAACAGAATAGTTTACTTAAGCCCTTCGATGTGAGGCCCAGCTAAATCGTCGAGGTGAACGCTAAAGGTTCCTCCGTTGTTACCGGGGTTGATCATTATGCGAACCACGTTGTAGAAGTCCTTGTTAAACCTTGAGTCAGTGGTTACATCGCCGGTGAAAATGTCACCTGTCCAATCCCAACCTGCACCAACTCCGGCAAAGTTAAACTCGGCAATTTCCCATTTATTATCATTCTGGATGGTGTAGATCAAATCATGGGTTCCAGTTTGCCAAGCATTACCGCCTCGGTCAGTATTTTCGAGTTTCAAAAGTACCTGGTCGCCAGCCTTACCATAAACCAAAACCTTAAATACGGTTTGTTTGGTAAGGTCAAAGCGGTAGCCATCGGGTAGGCGAGTAAATGCGTTTGCCCACTGGGAATTGTATTTTGTGAATAGAGCGCAATGTGCACTACGGTTCGGGTAGAGGGTATTGTTGGGGTTGGTTACTATTTCAAGTGTGGCTCCCCCATCGGACTGATCAACCTGCATGGGAACAAGGGTGGTTTCGCCAAAGTCGTTGTACATTACCATAGCATCGAGCAGGTACTCCTGGTAGGTTGGGTGATTAGCGGCAACGGCAACCGTTGAGGTTTTAACAAAATCCTGCCCGTTAGCTGTTACTGTAACCTTGGTGTTGTAATTTCCCTTACGCATGTAGGTGTGAGTTACCACCTCGGCTCCATTGGTGGTTTGGTAGCTGGAGCCATCGCCAAAGTCGTAAGTAATATTCGAAATGGTAAATGATGAGGGTACTGTTAAATCCTCAAGAGCAAATGTGTACTCGTTGGGGTTAGCGGTTGCTGTAACATTTAGTGTATATGATATAGTAGGTCTTACATACCCTTTAGGAATTATCTTATGGTAACGGGCAGCACCACCAACAGAACGTAAGTGGAAGAAGTTTTCGTTCCATTCAAGAACTTCGTATTTGCGGGGGTTGCCATCGTCGTAAGAGATATTGCCTGACTGACTCGAGATCTGTATATAGTATTTACCGTTCTCCTCGCTGATTGACCATGTAAGTTCACCACGGGCGGCATCGTTGGTATTCATGTCGATGTCGTAGGCGTCGTTCCAGAACGATGATACATAATAACCAGCGGATAAGCCATCCTCATCGGCATTACCATCGTGGTTTACATGGGTTTTGCCATGAGTGTCAATGGTATAGGTAAATCCCACAAGCTTAAAGGTAAATTCATCGTCGTAGAGGTAGTGACCCGATTTAGCAAGGGGAGCAGCAGCCCACCATACTGGTGAATATGAATCGGCAGGGCCAACACCAAGATGTGCTTCGGAAAGGCTATCGATTACCCATGTTTTCCCATTAGGTGCATCAACTCCACCTGTTAGGGCAGTAATGATAGGACTTTCAAGGTAAGACCAATCCGTTTCAGTTTGTTCAAACTCTTTTGTTTTTGAGGTACTACCACCCGAGGCATATAGGGTTAGAGTGATATTGTAGGTTTTAGCAAGAGGGTAGTATGCAGTAACTGAATTCCCAACGGCTTTAATACCGTTACCCAAATCCCAGTTTGCAATACCTTTTACTGTAGATGTGTTAGTAATTACAAAGTGAAATGCATCATCGCCAGGGGTAATGGTAAAATCTAGCTGCTCAGCTGTAGGGGCATTCCCAATATTTGGTTTATCTAGTTCCATGGGCTCGCAACCAAACCAGGTAAGCCCAACAAGAACCAGAGCGGAAAATATGATGTGTCGTTTATTCATAGCTCTTCTTAATTTATTAGTAACCAGCATTTTGTTTTAGTTTATTCCCCGAAAGTGTAATTTCTGTCTGGGGTATTGGCAACAAGCCCTTAGTTGCCGAGCTGAATGTTTCATCCAGAGGACTTGCACCTGCTGCTGCGTTAATCTTTGTTTCAGCATAGGTTAAACCCCTACGGAGCAAATCCCAGTAACGGAGCCCTTCGCCAGCAAATTCAACCCTGCGTTCATGGTAAATGAGGTCAAGACCAGCCTGATCGTTTGTTAGAGTAGGTGCAACGTGTGCATCGCCAAAAGCCCGTTTACGAACACGGCTATAGTAGTCCTGTGCTTTACCAAGATTGTTGTCGAGGTATAGCTCAGCACCCATAAGCAGTACATCGGCAAAGCGGATTACGGGACGGTTATAAGGCCAGTTCAAGGCATCGTTAGTGGCGGGCCTGTCAGCCTTACGAGGGTAGAACTTTTTGAATGCATACCCGGTATGCTGGTAGCAGTTTTCAGGCTTGTAAACCAAACTTTCGGCTGCAGCATCAAGTATTGATACTGAGTAACGCGAATCACCTGGTTCGAACTCATCAGCAAGTGATTGGCTGGCAGGCTGAAAACTCCAACCGGACTCGTAAATGGGATCTTCAACACCGCGGAAACCAGTCATTACAACAGCCCAGTTGCCTTCGGTACCGTTACGCCATCCCCAGTCGCCCCAGTCAGCCTTTTGGGTGTGCTGAATCTCAAAAATCGATTCATTGTTATTCTCGTTATCTACACCCCAAAGGTTAGCATAGTTTGCTACTAGTCCATGTCCGCTATTCTCAACAATATCATCAATAATGGTTTCAATGTCTGTTTCTGTAAAGGTTTTATCATCGGCTTTTAGGTCGGTTGTGATATTTAGAACACCTTTACCATAACCTTTATGGAACAGGTAAACCCTTGCCAGCAATGCACCCGCAGCCCACTTTGATGCTCTGCCTTTTTCGGCAGCAGTAATAGTAGCAGGTAGGTTTTGGTAAGCATAATACAAATCGCTGGCAATTTGATTGTAAACATCAGCAGGATCGGCAGCAGATTGTTGATACTCCGATGGTGCAAGGGGCTTAAGGATTAGAGGAACATTTCCGTAGAACTGAACAAGTTCAAAATAGAAATAACCCCTTAGAAAACGAGCCTCAGCAGTAAGGCGGGTTTTTAAACCCTCGGTTTTGAAATCAACACCGTCTACCTTTGAAAGGAACAGATTTGCTCTGTAAATGCCTGAAAATCTGTCTTTCCAAATGCCTAGAGGTTCCTCGTCAGTAACAAAATTTGAGAGTTTACCCATACGAACTAAGCCAGGACGGTCGCCTGGGCCTGATCCACCTGCAAAAGCATCGTCCGAAAGAATATTACTTACAAGATCCCATGGGTGGTAGCCACCACCTGTTTGCCATTGCAAAACATCGTAGATTGAAACAACTGCTTCAAAGGCGTCTTTCTCGGTTTTATAGAAGTTATCCTCAACCCTGTCAGTTAGAGGTTGTAACTCCAGAAAATCCTTTGTACAGGCAACAATTCCAAGTGCCATGAAAAGGATTATTGATATATTTTTAATTTTTCTCATACTCATTGTACCGGTTTAGGTTAGAAACTCAGGTTTACTCCAAACATGAAAGTTCTTGGCTGTGGGTAGATATTTCGGTCGATTCCAACGTCAAGAGCCCACTTTGCGCCAATTTCGGGATCAAAACCTGAATACTTGGTGAATGTTAATAGGTTAACCGCAGTGGCATAAATACGCAACTTTGAGATTTTTACCTTTTGGCTGAACTTTTGAGGAAGTGTGTAGCCCAGGGTTATGTTCTTCAGGCGGAGGAACGAACCGTCCTCAATATAGAAATCGGAAACTCTGAAGTAGTTTTGGTTGGGGTCATTAATGGTTACGCGTGGGTGTGAATTGCTTGTGCCTTCGCCGGTCCAGCGTTCAAGAACTGAGGCATCCCAGTTCGACATGGGCAGGTCGTAACGGCGTGTTCCTTTGAAAATCTCCTGTCCAAATGCACCATACCAGAACATATTAAAATCGAAATCCTTGTAGGTTAACCCTAAATTGATACCAAGCGTGAAGTCAGGGTAGGGGTTACCTATCATGGTACGGTCTTTATCGTCAATAGTACCATCATCGTTTTTATCAACCCAAATTAGGTCGCCAGGTTTAGCGTTGGGCTGAATTACTGTACCATCCGATGACTTATAGTTTTGAATTTGTTGCTCGTTTTGGAATACTCCCGCAGTTTTATAACCCCAGAAATAGGCAATTGGGTATCCAGTTTCCATTACGCAAATATTATACATACCTACAGCAAGTCCTGCACCATAAATTTTACCCTCGCTGTTGTTAATGGAAAGCACTTCGTTTTTATTGTAAGCACCCGATAGGTTAGCATTAATTCCTAAATCATTGATTAGGGTTTTGTAACCCAGTTCAAACTCTATACCCTTGTTACTTACTGAACCACCATTTACTGTGGGTGCAGCGTTACCAATATATCCGGGTATTGGGGCTACAACCAACAGGTCTTTAGTTTTCTTGTTGTAAAGGTCGAGAGTAAAAGTTAGCTTATCGGAAAGGAAACGGGCATCAACACCCACGTTGGTTTGCTCTGAGGTCTCCCATTTTAGGTCAGGATTCGATATACCTACAGGATTTGAACCAAGGGTGATTACCTCATCGGTACCAAAAGTGTACTTGCTGCCTGAACCTATTAGCGAAGTGTACTTGAAAGCACCAATAGCTTCGTTACCATTACGGCCCCAGCCAAAGCGTAGCTTTAGGAACGATAAAGGTGTAAAACCTTGCAGAAATTCTTCCTTGGACATAACCCAGCCAGCTGAGAATGCAGGGAAGTATCCAAATCGGTTATTTGAACCAAAGTTTGAGGAACCGTCGGCCCTTAATACTCCCTCGAATACATATTTACCGTCAAAGTCGTAGTTTACACGGCCAAAGTATGAAAGCAGGGCGTGCTCATCGGCACCACCCCATGAGCGGTAGCTGTCTTCGTCGGTACCGTTATTAATCCAAGCATGCTCAAAATCATTAAAAATTAGGTCGTTTTTCTTACCTCCAATATACTCATGGTAGTATTATTTGCTGTCATACCTACCATGGCAGCAAAGTTGTGTTGGCCAATGGTGTTGTTGTAGGTAAGAGTGTTCTCACTCTGCCAGGTGAACCATTTATTAACAGTACCGGAGGCTTCCGATGTAGTGGCTTTTACAATATCGCTAAGGAAGTATACCGGAACAAATGTACGGCTTGAACCGTTAGCGTAATCAATGCTAAAATTGGTCTTTGCCTTTAATCCCTTAATAATTTCCAGTTCACCCCAAACGTTTCCTACCAGTTTGTTTTCAGAGTAGTTTGAGTTAAGAACGCTAAGGTAAGCAACGGGGTTAACAACTTCCTGTGTGGCATAGTTTGAAATGCCCCATGTTCCATCGGGGTTTTTTACTGGGGTTATGGGATCCATATTTACAGCCTTAGCTAGCGGGCCACCAAATTCGGCGTTGGGGTCAATACCACGAGTTACCTTATTGGTATATGCCAGGTTGTTGCCCATGCTGAACTTGCCAATCTTATGGGTTGAGTTTAGACGATAGGTGTAGCGTTCGTAGTTCGATTTACCCTTGGCAACTATACCATCCTGGTAAGTGTAGGAGAGCGATGAAAGGAAGGTTGAATTTTCGTTTCCACCGCTAACCGAGAACTGGTGATTGTATGTTGGAGCATTCTTGTAAAAAAGTTCATCCTGCCAATCGGTGCCATTACCTACAGCCTGAACAACTGCATTAACATCGGGGAAAGGAATGGGGCGGTTGTCGTTTGCGTAGCTCTCATTCATGATAATTGCATACTCCTTGGCATTAAGTAGCGACACCTTACGCCATGCGTTCTGGTAGCCCATGGAGTAATCGTAGTTAACGGAGAACTTGCCTTTCTGACCCTGTTTGGTTGTGATAAGAACAACACCGTTTGCACCACGTGCACCATAAATAGCCGATGCTGACGCATCCTTAAGTATTTCAACCGATTGGATATCGTTTGGGTTTAAGTAGTCAATTCCACCAACTGGCATACCATCTACAATATATAAGGGGTCGGATGTGCCGTTGGTGCCTACACCACGGATGCGAACCGTGAACCCTTCACCCGGTTGCCCTGAGTTGGCTATTACCTGTACACCAGCAGTTCTACCCTGAAGAACTTGCTCAACACGTGTAGGTGCAGCCTTCTCAATATCCTCGCTCGATACTTTTGATACCGACGACGACACTAAGCTTTTCTTTTGTACACCGTAACCAACCACAATGAGCTCCTCAATCATTTGGGTTGATTCCTGAAGTACAACATCAATTTGAGTTCTACCGCCTACGGGAACAGTTTGGGTTTGCATTCCCACAAACGAGAACTCTAACGTTTGGTTTGGCAGTACACTTATGGTGTACTTACCATTTGCGTCTGTTATAGCACCCTTTGTAGGGTTTTCCTTTACTACGATGGTAACCCCTGGTAGAGTTGCGCCATCGCTCGATGTGACAGTGCCGCTCACGTTAATTTCCTGTGCGAGCAGGCTACCGCACCAAAGGATTAAACTAATAACTCCGAAGATTTTTTTCATACTCAATTAGGTTTAGAAATTGGTTTTCGGTGTGCAAGCTAAATTCTTTTAAAAGCCATTTCAACTTTTTTGGGGCTTCATGGATTGCACAACCCAATTTCAACACTTTCTCATCATTCGAAAACGTTTTCGATAAGCTACAACAAAAGTACATCAAAATATTGCCTTGAATGTGTTAATATATTCACATACAGTGTGTTAAATAAATTACTTATTTTGATTTTTGAGTACAATTTTGAAACAATTTGAAGGAAATTTGCATAATAGTTGTATAAGGGTTGATGTGGTATTAATTTTGGCATAAGAATCGAGGGGGTGGAATGAAAAGATTTTCAGGTACTGTCTTGGTAGCTTTTCTGGTTGCTGCTGCAGTTAAGGATGTTGGCGCACAGGCCCCATCCGCTGATAGCCTTATCTTATACCCTACAATCATTCTCGATGGCGAGTATGTACCCCATATCAAGATTGAAGATGTTGTTAAGGTAGGTAAACGCCGTTTCAAGAGCCGAAGAGAAATGAGCCAGTACTACAGAATGATATACAACCTTAAGAAAACATATCCCTACGCTCAAATTGCAAAGTATAAGTTACTAGAAATAAATGAGAATTTGAAAACCCTTAAAACTGACCGAGAGAAAAAGGAATACATTGACAAGGCCGAAAAGGAACTCCGAAATCAGTTTGAGAAGGATTTGACAAAGCTTACCATATCGCAGGGGAAAATGTTAATTAAACTCATCGATAGGGAAACAGGGCGTACTTCATATGAGCTTGTAAAGGAGTTAAAGGGAGGTTTTTCTGCCACGTTCTGGCAGGGCATTGCCCGCCTTTTTGGGTCGAATCTTAAAACCAAGTTCGACCCGCAGGGCGAGGATAAGATTCTCAATGAGCTAATCTTCCTTTACGAGCAGGGGCTTATATGAAAGTTTACTTTTTGATCAGGAAGGAGTAGTCAACATTGTCAACATCAACATACTTTCCGTTAATGGCAATTGAATCGAGTGGGTAGGCTGTGCAACAGCCATCGCTACTCTTTACGTATCGTACCAGTATGGTATCGGTATCGTATTGGTTAAGGTATAGGTAAAACGTGTTGAGCTGCTCAAAGGGTTGTAGAATACCAATATTAGTTTGTATTATATCGTTTTGGCCAACTGGTCCAACATAGTAAATGTTGGCGTATTTTTTTGTTACACCATCAAAATAGTAGATTTTAATGGTATCCCTGTGGTAAAACCCTTCAGCTATTAAATTTTGGAGCGTTGTTTTATCAACAACCTTAAGCCATAGTGGCGATGGTGGATTAACACAATCAACATCGCATCGGTTAAGGCAGCTGTAGCTAAACATTGTAGCTATAATGGTTGCCAGGAGAGCAAGTTTTTTCATGGCTAAATCCATTTGAGTATTTCTGAAACAACAGCCTTGGCTCCATTCGATATGTCAACAATATTGGCATCCAGCATATAGCAAGGTGTAGTAAACAGCATGTTTTTCTCATCCACAACAACCTGTGCGTGGCCGGTTGGTTGGTGCTTGGCGCCCAACGATTCAATTGCTTGAGCTGTTGATGTATCTTTCCCAATGGTTAGGGTGGCATTCCCAATAATTTTTGCAAGTAGCACGGGTGCTATGCACAGCGCTCCAATGGGTTTTTTAAGCTTATGCATCCCTTTTATGGCTGCTTCCACCTGAGGGTGTATGCTGCATTTAGGCCCATCAAAGGCCCAGGTGGAAAGGTTTTTGGCAACCCCAAAACCACCAGGAATGATGAGGGCATTAAAAAGTTCAGGGTTAAACTCATTTAACGGTTTTATCTTGCCGCGGGCAATCCGGGCCGATTCAACCAGCACGTTTCTTTTTTCGTTCATCACGCTTCCGTCTATATGGTTTATCACGTGATACTGGTTTATGTTTGGTGCAAAAATTTCGTAAGTTGCACCATGTTTTGCTATGGCGTAAAGGGTCATGACTGCCTCATGGATTTCAGAGCCATCAAAAACGCCACTACCTGAAAGTATTACAGCAAATTTTTTATTGTTTCCCATTAGTGCAAACGTTTTAAATTTGCTAAACAAGATAGTTTGTTTTTTATTTATACGCAATACCTAAATGGGAACATCATGGAAACTAAACGTACTTTTTTGGCAATTGATGTTAATCCTCAGGATAATATCATTAACCTGCTTCAAGAGTTGAAGCGCAATCATAAACTCGATAGCATCAAATGGGTTGACCCGGCAATAATGCATCTTACCATTTTCTTTTTAGGCGATACCCCTTCCGCTCAAATCCCAAGTATATGTGAAATGTTAAAAGCAACTATAAAAAAATTTGAACCGTTTAGCATAATCCTTAAAGGTATAGGTTATTTTGGGCGCCCATCGCCAAGGGTTATTTGGGTGGGAGTTGATTTCCCCAAGTTGCTTAATGAACTTAAACTTTCAGTTGATAAAGTTTTGAGCGAGTTTGACTTTAGCGATGATAAGGAAAAATTCAATCCGCATCTTACCCTGGGCAGAGTAAAATTTATGCACAATTCCGATAAGTTGAATGCAGCAATTCAGCAATACCGAAATAAATCATTCCAGGTACAAGAGGTTAAGGAACTGGTGCTCTACGAAAGCATTTTAAAACCGCAAGGGCCAGAGTATAGGGCTATCCAGAAATTTGAGCTAAAGGGATGCTAAACTCCCTTCCCCTTAAAAATGGTTAGTATGGTGTATATCATTATCTTAAAATCGATGTAAAGCGACATATTCTCTAGGTATAAAAGGTCGTACTTGAGCCGCTCTACCATTTGTTCGATATTTTCGGCATAGCCATACTTTACTTGTCCCCACGATGTAATACCAGGCTTTACCTTTTGTAGATGAAGGTAATGGGGGGCAACTTTTACTAGTTGGTCTATATAGAATTGCCTTTCGGGGCGTGGCCCAACAATTGACATCTCGCCTTTAAGTACGTTGATGAAATTTGGAATCTCATCGAGCCGGGTTTTGCGCATAAATCGACCTACAGGAGTTACTCTTGGGTCGGTTTGGTTTGATAGAGCGGGTCCGTTTGCCTCGGCATCCACATACATACTCCTGAACTTGTATATATGAAAAGGTTTACCATGCTGTCCAATCCTTTCCTGTTTGAAAATAACAGGGCCTTTTGATGTTGTTTTAATTACAGCCATGAGTATAAGCGCAACTGGGGCTGAGAGCAAAAGACCAACAATGGCTATAAAGTAGTCGAGCATTTCCTTTAGGTTTGCCTGCCAGGCAGGCATGGGCTCAAACGAGACATCTACCAGGGTAGTCCCAATAATACGATTCAGCTTTACTTTCCCCAGCAAAATATCGTACATGCTAGGTATTGCTTTGATGTTTACATTTAGCGGAACAAGTAGGTTTAAAACGGTTGTTAGCGTTTGTGGGCTTTCATTGTCAATGGCAAGAATAACCTCTTCAATTCCGTATCTTGCTACAACTTCCGGTATGTTGTTTACACTTCCCAAAATAAGCGATTGGTCAACCCTGACGCCATTGGGTAAATCGATAAAACCAATTATTCTGTATCCTTGCGATATTTTTTCCGAGTTAATATCGTTATAGGTTTGCATGGCTTTTTTCCCACTGCCTACTATTATGGTTGGGTAGCCAATTTTTCTGTTATGGATCCGGTGAATGGTTTGGGTTGTAATTACAAGTCGGGGTGTATAGGTGAGCGCAAATACAAGCAGAAACATGGCCAACAAAATCTTGTAGTAGTTCTGGTAAGCTACCACGTAATCGTCAATCAGCAGAACAAAGAAAAGCACAATGGTTCCAATAATGGTAATAGTTAGCGAGGCTCCAAATTCTCTGAGCCTCGACTTTCGGTATGGGTCGTGGTAAAGCCCAACCAAGCCAAACATCGAAACCCAAAATAATGTGAAGAATACAAGCCCTAGGTAAAACTTATAGTCAGGGTTGAAACGAATGTCGATGCCAAAAAGGTTTGATTCAATTACCCTTTTACGGTATAGATTGAATAACGTCCATGCCAGGGCGCTACCAGCTACATCGAAAAGCAAATACCGGAATGCCTGCTTTTTTTTGTTCAAAGTCGCAACTTTTATTCAATATAACTACGAAACATTTAAAATATTGCTAGCTGTAGATCTTTTTTATGATTATTTCTATGATTTGCTTCGATTTTAGGGCCATGGCAGCCGGGTACAACATCTTTCGTTGGTTTATGAAGTAATCCACGTTTTGCATAACCGTTTCTTTTGTTGATTCTGGTTTTATTTGGGCTTCAAAGATATTGAAAGTTTTATCATACTCCTCGGTTGTTAGCACAACCTTTAACATGCTCGTTTCTTTCTTGTTTTTAATTTGATAGGTAATCAAAGAGTTGTCGTTGAAATCAACTATCAGTTTCAGGGTTGAAACTGGATGGCTGTATAAGGGCAACCAGTAAACCCTAACCTTGCGGAGTTCCGATTTTATTGGTGATAAAAGGAATATTAAGTCATTTGCAATTTGTTGCAATAAATTTTCGGTTGAGGTTAGGTTGATTGTCTCTTTTACGCTATCAATTATGATTGGGCTGTGGGTTGATGGAAGTTCAAGGCTATATTTTGGTAAAAAGCCAAACTCAACCCCAATCTCTTGGGCTATGGTAATAAGTTCCTGAATTTTTTCGCTGCTGAAATGGGGAAGCGATGGCGTTAATACGTTAATGCCGGCTCGTAGTGCATTGGCAATTATTGTGTACGAGGTTTTTGGGTTAGTGTCAACTACCAGCAATTCAGGGTAGTTAAACAGCCTTGCTATTTGTGAGTTGCTTTCACATATCCCAAGCAAAATCTTATCAATCAGTTGGTTGTTGGCTTCAATGGTGTTATTGAAAAAATTCTCCCCCTGATACGGAATTAACTTATTGCTATCGGTTACAAGGCAGGTTGTCATAGTTAAAGGCTAATGTTTTGCAATAATACATTGTTCTGTAATCATTTCAGTGGCTCACTCCTCATAATTTATTAACCTTTTAGTAACAGTTGGAATTTTATGCTTTATAAAAAACTAAATTTGCTTGCCATTTAAATGATATTAAAAAATATGCTCCAGGACGATAGTATACGTCACAAAGGTTTACGTCGCAAGCTAGTGGAAGAGGTTGCTGCCAAGGGGATAAGCGATAAGCGAGTACTCGAAGCAATGCTTAAGGTGCCTCGTCATTTTTTCATGGATAGTGGTTTTTTAAGCTTTGCCTACAAGGACCAAGCATTCCCAATTGGTTCCGGGCAAACCATTTCGCAGCCATTTACTGTAGCCTTTCAAACGCAGTTGCTACAGGTTAGTCCCATGCAAAAAGTTTTGGAGGTTGGAACTGGCTCGGGGTATCAGGCTGCCATTCTTATGGAAATGGGTGCTAGGCTCTATACCATTGAACGCCACCGGGAATTGTTTCTTGCGGCAAAGGCTCTACTTGAGGAGATGGGCTATCGGCCTAGCTGCCATTACGGCGATGGCTACCAGGGATTACCTCCATATAGTCCATTCGATCGTATAATAGTAACGGCTGGCGCTACAGAAGTCCCTCAGGCTCTTGTCGATCAGCTCGCACCAGGGGGGCGCTTGGTAATTCCGGTAGGGAATGATTATGGCCAAACCATGATGCTCATTGAGAAATTAGATGATGGAACCATAAAAGAATCGGCTCACGGAAACTTTATTTTTGTTCCGTTGTTAAAAGGTAAAGCAAAATAGTAAGCTAATGATTGCAATTAAACAGTTTGTTTTCAATCCTTTCCAGGAGAACACCTATGTTCTGTACCAACCACAGGGCGAGGCCATTGTGGTTGATGCAGGCTGCTCAACCGAAAGTGAGTTTCAGGAACTCTTGGATTTTGTTCATAGCCAAAACCTTACGGTAAAATGTTTGATAAACACTCACTGCCATATCGACCACATACTAGGAATTGATAAGCTAAAGAAGCAATTTGGCGTTAAGGCCTTTGCCCATATCGATGATTTTCCTTTGCTTCAAATGGCCCCAGCACATGCCATGATGTTTTGGTTATACCTTGAAACAGTACCAGCAATCGATGAAACACTCAGCCATGGAGATATGATAGAACTTAACGGTGATAGTATAAAGGTTATTCACACTCCCGGACACTCCAGAGGCGGTTTGTGCTTTTATGCGGAGCAGGAAAGATTTATTTTAACCGGTGACACCCTATTTAACCTATCCATTGGCCGTACCGATTTGGCTGGTGGTAATTACGAAACGCTGATTAAGAGCATTAGGGAACAGCTCATGGTGTTACCTGACGATGTGATAGTTTACCCTGGCCATGGTAATAGCACAACCATTGGAATCGAAAGGGCATCGAATCCCTTTTTGTAGTTTAGGTGTTAAAAAACATAAGCAAAAAACTTTTGTTTAGTTAAAATCAATAACCCAAATTCATAATTTTGCTGATAATCTTTAAATAAAAAACCTAAAACATGTATACCGATAAATTTGTGTCACGTCATAATGGTCCTAGCGACCATGAAGTGGGTGAAATGCTAAAGGTAATTGGCGTTTCATCGGTTGATGAGCTAATCAACCAAACCATTCCGGCCAATATCAGACTTAAAAAACCGCTAAACCTACCTGCTCCCATGTCGGAATATGAGTTCCTGACCCATATGCATAAGGTTGCATCCAAAAATAAACTCTACAAGAGTTTTATTGGGATGGGTTACTATGGAACCGTTACCCCTTCGGTTATTTTGCGTAACATATTTGAAAACCCCGGTTGGTACACTTCGTACACTCCATACCAGGCCGAGATTAGCCAGGGAAGGCTTGAGGCATTGCTCAATTTCCAAACCATGGTGGTTGAGCTTACTGGAATGCAAATTGCTAATGCTTCATTACTTGATGAAGCAACCGCTGCTGCTGAGGCAATGCTCATGATGCTCAACCTCCGCTCACGCGAGGCTGTTAAGGCAGGCAAGAATGTAATTTTTGTTGATCAGGATATTTTCCCACAATCCCTCGATGTAATTAAAACTCGTTCAAATCCGCAAGGGATTGAAGTTGTTACAGGGTGTTATAGCGAGTATAATTTTACTGGACGAGAATTTGGCGTAATAGTTCAGTACCCATCGGCAAAGGGAAACATTCGCGACTATGCCGCTTTTGCTGCAAAAGCACACGAGGCTGGTGCACTGGTAACAGCCGTTTCCGATATTTTAAGCCTGGCTCTAATTACACCTCCGGGCGAGTGGGGGGCCGATATTGCTTGTGGTTCTACTCAACGTTTTGGAATACCCATGGGATTTGGTGGCCCACATGCAGCATACTTTGCCTGCAAGGATGAGTTCAAGCGTAGCATGCCAGGCCGAATAATAGGTGTTTCCATTGACAGGCATGGCAACAAAGCTCTACGTATGGCACTGCAAACCCGCGAGCAACACATTAAGCGTGAACGTGCCACATCAAATATCTGTACCGCACAAGCCCTCTTGGCTACCATGGCAGGTATGTATGCTGTTTACCACGGCCCCGAAGGAATACGCCGTATTGCCTCGTATGTTCACAGCACTGCTGTTCAGGTTGCCAAGGAACTTGTTGGTATGGGTTACAAGCAAAACGTTAAGAATATTTTTGACACCCTTGAGGTAGAATTGCCTTCAGGTGTAACCATCGATGATATCCGCAAGCGCGCTCTAGCTCGCGAAATCAACCTGAATTACAAGCCAAACGGAACCGTAGGTATTAGCTTTGACGAAACCACTTCCGTAACCGATGTCAACAACCTTCTTTCAGTTTTTGCCGAATCTGCTGGAAAGAAGTTCAATTCTATAGCCGAGATTAAGGAAACCATTGAAATCCCTGAAAACCTTCGTCGCAAAACGCCTTTCTTAACCGATAAGGTATTCAACAGTTTCCATTCCGAAACAGAAATGATGCGCTACATCAAGAAACTTGAGCGTCGCGATATAGCCCTAAACCATAGCATGATTTCGCTGGGTAGCTGCACCATGAAGCTAAACCCAGCAACCACCATGTTGCCGCTAAGTTGGCCGGAGTGGAATAGCTTACACCCGTTTGTGCCTGCTGACCAGGCCGAAGGCTACATGCAGGTCATCCGTGAACTGGAACAATATCTGGCAGAGATTACCGGGTTCCATGCTGTGACCTTACAGCCAAACTCCGGTGCAGCTGGTGAGTATACAGGGCTAATGGTAATCCGCCAGTACCACATCAATCGTGGCGAGGGCCACAGGAATGTTGTACTGATTCCTTCGTCGGCACATGGTACTAACCCCGCAAGTGCTGCTATGGCAGGCATGCAGGTGGTGGTTGTTGCTTGCGATGAGAAGGGGAATATCAACGTTGACGATTTGCGCGCTAAAGCAGAGCAGCACAAGCAAAACCTTGCAGCATTTATGGTAACCTATCCGTCAACCCATGGAGTATTTGAAAGCAAAATTAGGGAGATGATGGATATTGTTCACCAGAATGGTGGCTTGGTTTACATGGATGGTGCCAATATGAATGCCCAGGTTGGGCTTACCAGTCCAGGTGAGATTGGTGCCGACGTATGCCACCTTAACCTGCATAAAACCTTTGCTATCCCACACGGTGGCGGTGGCCCTGGCGTTGGCCCAATTGCAGTAGCTAAGCATTTAGCTCCATTCCTCCCTTCACATCCAGTGGTTAAGACCGGTGGCGAAAAAGCTATTACTGCTGTTGCTGCTGCTCCCTGGGGAAGTGCTAGCATAATTGTAATATCTTACGCATACATTCTAATGTTGGGTGCCGAGGGTTTAACCCAGGCGACAAAGATGGCAATTCTTAACGCAAACTACTTGGCTGCCAGGCTAAAGGATCACTATAAGATTCTTTACACCGGCGAAACCGGTAGGGTTGCCCACGAAATGATTCTCGATTGTCACCACTTTAAGATGGCCTACGGCGTAGATACCAGCGATGTTGGTCGTCGTATGATGGATTACGGATATCATGCTCCAACCGTATCGTTCCCGGTTCATGAAAGCCTTATGGTGGAGCCTACCGAGAGCGAGTCAAAACAGGAACTCGATAGGTTTATTGACATGATGATTGCCATTAAGGGAGAGCTTGAGGATATCAAGAACGGTAAAGCCGATAAGGCCGACAACCTTATTGCCAATGCCCCGCATACAGCCCCTGAGGTTACCGCCGATGAGTGGAAGCATGCTTATTCCCGCCAACAGGCTGCTTACCCACTTCCCTGGGTAATGCAGAATAAATTCTGGCCCTATGTAAGCAAAATTGATGCAGGTTATGGCGACCGTAATCTGGTGTGCACCTGCGCACCAATTGAGGATTACATGTAAATACATTTAATCGTTTAGCTAGAAAAGTGCCTTGGATAACTCCGGGGCACTTTTTGTTTTAAACCCAATTACTTTGAAATTTCCTTAATAGGCCAGTCATTTTTTACCAATACAAAACGTTAGCTATTTGTATGTTTCTTAACACATTTAGTTTTTCCGCGCAAACAATTAACTTTGCAATAAATTTGATTTACAATTACTATGGAGAGGGTAAATGTTTATCTCAATTCCGAGATTGGTGAGCTTGAGGGTGTAATACTGCATACACCGGGAGCCGAGGTGGAAAATATGACCCCCGAAAATGCTCAACGAGCATTATACAGCGATATTCTTAACCTGAACGTTGCCCGTAAGGAGTACTCGCAGCTCAGTGGCGTGCTTTCAAAGGTGGCAAAAACCTACGAGGTGGTTGATTTGCTTGAAAAAGTACTTAAGAACGAGGAGAATAGGGAGTATCTGCTCGAAAAGATATGTCGTCATGAGAATGCCATGTCGCTATTCGACTATCTTTTAGATATTGATGCAAAGCAGCTTGCCAGGATGCTCATTGAGGGCGTTCCATTGGTTCGTAATACACTCACTAACTTTTTAAGTAAGGAGAGGTTTGCACTTCGCCCGCTCTATAACTTCTACTTTACACGCGATGCATCAATAGCAATTGGTGAGGATGTGCTTATAGCTAAAATGGCCAACGCCGTTAGGGATAGGGAGAGTATTATTATGGAGGCAATATTCTCGCGTTCCGGTATTTTTAATACGCAAACCATAAACCCCACTACTTTTAGCAACCCCGCAGATGTTACCATTGAGGGCGGCGATGTTCTTGTAGTTCGCGACGATATACTGTTGATTGGCAATGGAATAAGAACCAATACCCATGGTATCGATTTCATTCTGTCCAGGTTTCTGGCTCGCGACGATAAGAGGAAACGGCATATCCTGGTACAGGAATTACCCTATAAGCCCGAATCGTTCATTCACCTCGATATGGTTTTCACCATGCTCGATTTTGACAAGTGCATGGTTTATGAACCAATAATTCTGCAGCCTAACCGTTACCAAACCGTTCACATCACAATCGATAAAGGTAAGGTTAAGGAGATAAAAACGGTTGATAACCTCCTAGTTGCTCTCAAGAGCCTTGGTATCGATTTAAAACCAATAGTTTGTGGTGGTACAAAGGATCGTTGGATACAGGAGCGCGAACAGTGGCACAGCGGAGCAAATTTTGTTGCCATTGGCCCCGGTAGGGTAATTGGCTATGGTCGAAATATCAATACGCTCGAGGAGATGAACAAAAACGGATTTGAAATTCTCAGAGCAAAAGATATTGTGGCTGGCAAGGTTGATATGAACTCCTACCAAAAATATGTTGTTGCTCTCGATGGTAGTGAACTTCCCCGCGGTGGAGGAGGTGCGCGATGTATGACTATGCCTTTCCGTCGCAAACCAATAAAGTGGTAGTAAACATTTTCCACTGTGATTTGTTTCAAGAAAAGCAATCATTAAACTTTGAAACAATGGAAAAAAATGTAGGCAAAATTGATAAGGTAATCAGAATTCTGATAGCCTTGGTTATAGCAGGTGTTGGCATTTACTATAAGAGCTGGTGGGGATTATTAGCAATAGTTCCTCTAGCTACAGCATTAGTAGGCACCTGTGGACTTTACTCTCTTTTAGGAATTAATACTTGCTCTACAAAGAAGTAAATAAAAACGGGGCTTTGCCCCGTTTTTTTTTTTAGTTAACCATTTGCTTTACCAGGTTTGCTGCCTCCTGCAGTGTGATTGCGCTGTACACCTTTAAGCCTGACTCGTCAATCAGCTTTTTGCCTTCAAGTGCATTGGTGCCCTGTAAACGAACTATTACAGGAACAGGGATATTCCCTATTTCCTTATAGGCATCAACCACACCTTGTGCTACGCGGTCGCAACGTACAATGCCGCCAAAAATATTGATAAGTATGGCTTTAACGTTAGGGTCTTTTAGTATTATCCTGAAACCGGCTGCTACGGTTTTAGCATTTGCTCCACCTCCTACATCAAGGAAGTTGGCAGGGTCGCCGCCTGAGAGCTTAATAATATCCATGGTAGCCATGGCTAAACCGGCGCCGTTTACCATGCAGCCAACATTACCGTCGAGCTTAACAAAGTTAAGGTTGTGTTCGCCTGCTTCTACCTCTGCGGGGTCTTCCTCGTAAATATCGCGGTACTCAGCCAAATCGGGGTGGCGGAAAAGAGCATTGTCGTCAATGCTGCACTTGGCATCTGCGGCCAAAATATCGTCGTTCGATGTTTTTACAACAGGGTTGATTTCAAGTAGCGAAAGATCGTTTTTGGTATAGGCTTCGTAGAGCGACAAAACAAACTTAACCATTTGCTGGTAGGCTTTGCCTGATAATCCAAGGTTGAACGCAATTTTACGTGCCTGAAATGCCTGAAGCCCAACGGGGTGAATTTCTTCCTTAAAGATTAGTTCAGGGGTTTGAGCAGCTACAGCTTCAATGTCCATTCCTCCCTGGGGGGAGTAAATAATCATATGCCTTCCTGATGCTCTATTTAGCAGGATGCTTACATAGTACTCTTTTATTTCCGATGGACCCGGCTGATAAATACCCTGCTCAATTAGTACCTTTCGTACAAGCTTACCTTGAGGCCCGGTTTGGTGGGTTACCAGATTCATCCCTAAAATATTCGAGGCGTATGTTGATACCTCATCAATGGACTTTGCAATTTTAACGCCACCACCTTTGCCTCGTCCGCCAGCATGAATTTGAGCCTTTACGGCTATAGTGTTAGTACCCGTGAGTTTCATTACTTCCTGTGCAGCCCTAATGGCTTCATCCTTGCTAAAAGCTACTAAACCTACTGGCACGGGTACACCTGCTTGCCTTAGTATTTCTTTCGATTGATACTCATGTAGATTCATAGAAAAACATCATTTTTTTAATGCATCTAAGTTACAAAAAAAGGATTAACTAAATTTGTTAAATTTTTTGTGGATATGGTTAAAAACAGAAAGTTGTTAAATGAAGAACTTGGGCGAAAATCGATTGATGAATTTAAATCCTCCGAAAAATTACCAATTGCTGTAGTGCTCGATAATGTCAGGAGTTTAAACAATGTAGGTTCTGTTTTTAGAACCTCCGATGCTTTCCTGATTGAAAAAATTTACCTATGTGGAATTACGGGTATTCCACCTCACCCTGAAATCCATCGCTCTGCTTTGGGTGCTGAGAATTCAGTAGACTGGGAGTATGCTGATAGCACAGTCAAAGCAGTTGAAGGACTGAAACAATCGGGGTATGTGATTATTTCAGTAGAACAGGTGGAGCATTCGGTGCTGCTTAACCAGTTTTATCCGAAAAAAGGGCAGAAGTACGCATTGGTATTCGGAAACGAAGTTAAAGGTGTAGGACAGGATGTGGTAGATATTTCAGATGTTTGCATTGAGATTCCACAGCTAGGCACCAAACACTCCTTTAACATTTCGGTCTCGGCTGGTATAGTGCTTTGGGATTTTTTTGTTAAAGTAATGGACGAATGATATTTAGCGTTTCCACTTGTTTAGTGCCTGCTGAACTTCAAATATTATTTGTTACAATAAAAAAACGGGGCTGCATGTGCAGCCCCGTTTTTAGTAGTGTATTTATCTTAGAATAATGCTTTAAAAGCTTCGTTCTGGAAGAATGTACGGAATTCAACATCTTCCTTAGCGCGATCTTTTAGTGAAGCGTCCTTACCAAAAGCAGTGCGTAGGTTATCGAGTACAGTTGCTTCTTCAGCAAGGCGAGCGCCAACAATTGCACGGCCATAGTAACCCTTAGCTGTTTCTACCTTGTTAAAGGTGTTCTTGGCAGCATCAACCTTTCCTGCTAATAGAAGAGCAAGACCCTGGTTGAATGAATCGCTACCAGCAAGGTATTCAGCAGCTGCAGGATACTGTCCTTTAAGAATTGCAATAATACCGAGGTTGTACTTAACAGCGCTACCAGCATCGGCTGCATCGGCAAATAGCTTTTCAGCTTCATCAAACTTGCCTTCAAGCATAGCTACGCAACCTCGGTTGTTGGTAACGGCAGCAATCTTCTGATCGGCAGGAATCTTATCCAGAGCAACCTTGGCATTAGCAACATCCTTGTTCAGAATGTAGTAGTAAGCAGCGTTGTTGTAACCACGTGCGCAGTTGAACTTTTCGCCGGCTTTCATGTAAACTTCAATCTTCTTGTTAACATCGTTTACAAGGGTAGCAGCGTAGAGCATTTCCTCAACATTAAGATTCTCGTAAGCGTTGTTTTCAACCATGTACTTTAGGGTATCGTCGGAGTAGCCAATAACATCAACCTTGGCAACCATTCTTGAACGACGGAGCTGTGGGAGAATCTTCTCAGCCAATACCTTGTAAACCTTTGAAAGGTTCTTGATTTCCTTCTCGCGTACTACTGGATCGGAGTACATGGAAAGAACGCGAATAATAAGTTCTTTGTCTTCGATATCGGAAGCCTGAACAGCTTTCTGGAAGCCATCCCAGTCTTCAGCAGTGAATTCAACTGCAGGGGTAACGCCTTGAACTTTGGCTTTCTTGAACACATCAGCAAGGTACTTGTCGGTGTTCTTTCCGCGATCCTGCGACAGCTTGTCGTTTAGTTTTTCAGGGCCATCGGGTGAAGCATAAGCAGCAATCTTGAGCTCTTTAATCTCCTTGTTTTTAGCCTGAGCAGCTGCAAGTAGAAAATCGTTTAACATCTTGATTTCATCCTTGGTTAACTCCGACTTGCGGATGTCAGCCTTTTGGATTACGAAATTAATTTGAGCTTCCTTTTCCTCAGGGGTAACGCGTACAAACTTGTCGTTTAGCATTACTGGCTTAACATCAATGTCAACCAGTTTGTAGGTAGCCATTGTACCAATGCCAACCTTTTGAGGAGCGTCGAAAGGAACTTTCTTGTCCTTGTAGGTAATCACAAAACGGAGTTCAATTTCAGAGCTGAACATCTCGTCCTTGTAATCAAACTCTACATCATGTTTCCAGCTACCACCAGCTTCGTAGTTAATAACCTGGTTGTTGGCCTGAACGTCTTCACCTTGTAAAACCTTTGAGGGAAGAGCTAACTCACCACCCTTGTAAACCACCACGGGGGTAATTTCAACAGTGGCCTTCTTGTTGAAGTACTTTGGAGGAATAGTACCTTCAAAAGTAGCCTTTACTTTGTTAGCATGTACTTCTACGGGGTTTGGGGTTACCTTTAAAGTAAAACCGGCAGGTAATTCTTTCATTTTCTCAACCCCGCCGCAACTGGCCAAAAGCAGACCGGCCAAGGCAATAATCGATAGTTTTAAACCTTTCATTTTCATATAAAAGTTGGTTAGTTATTAATTCTGCTTAATTGTAAGCACTCAATTTAGTAAATACAAACATACTACTTAAATTCCAATTTATCAAATTCATGGAACAAAAATAAACATTTGTCTTACAGCGACACCAAGTTAACACCTTTTTTGTAATGTTGGTCAAAAATCGTCGATTTGATTTTTAAAAAATCATCGCGGTTTGCCACAAAGTCAATTTTTGAAGTATCAATTACTAAAAAAGTGTATTCAGGATGTTGTTTGAAAAAATCGAAATATCCTTCGGTTATTCCGTTCAGGTATTCAGCGGTTATGGTTTGTTCGTAATCGCGTCCTCTTTTTCGAATGTTTTTAAGCAACTGGTTTGTAGGTAAATGTAGGTATACATATAGGTCGGGTTTTGGCAAAGTGCTGTAAATAATGGAAAATAGTTGCTTGTAAAGCTGAAGTTCATCGCCGCTTAGTGTGTTCTGAGCAAAAATTAGCGATTTCATGAAGTAGTAATCCGCAATTGTTAATGAGTGGAAAAGGGAAGCGGAACGTAACTCGTTATTGAGCTGTGAGTATCGCTCTGCCAGGAATGAGAGTTCAAGCGGGAAACTATACCGTTCAGGGTTTTTATAGAATTTGGGAAGAAAGGGGTTATCGGCAAATTGTTCCAGGATTAGTTTGGCATTAAGTTCTTTTGCCAGCATGGTTGCAAGGGTTGTTTTGCCTGCACCGATATTTCCTTCAATTACAAGGTAATGCATAGTTTTTCAAAGGCGTTTGTTCCTGGCTAAGTTATATTTTTTGGTGTATAAAAACAAAAGGGTTGGAGCGTAATACCCCAACCCCTTTAAAAATTTATCAACTCTAGTATTGCATTCCCATGTTATACATTATAAACGCGTAAATATCTGCGTACTCATCTATAACCATAGAGGTTGGCATACCTGCTCCGTGTCCGGCACGAGTTTGAATGCGTATCAGGGCAGGATTTTTGGGGTTAGGGTTTTTCTCCTGCATGGTAGCAATGTACTTGAACGAATGCGCAGGCACAACCCTATCGTCGTGGTCGGCAGTGGTTACGAGTATGGCCGGGTAATTGGTTTTAGGTTTGATATTATGGAGCGGGGAGTAGCTGTAAAGGTTAAGGAACTGAATGGAGTCGTTACTGGTGCCGTAATCGTTAGCCCAAGCCCAGCCTATGGTAAAGTTATGGTACCTAAGCATATCCATTACGCCAACCTGAGGGATGGCTACCTTGAATAAATCGGGACGTTGATTGGTTACTGCACCAATCAGCAAGCCACCGTTTGACCCCCCTTGTATGGCAAGTTTTTTTGGTGAGGTGTACTTTTCTTTGATTAAGTACTCGGCTGCTGCAATAAAGTCGTCGAAAACGTTTTGCTTGTTTAGCTTTGTGCCCGCACGATACCAGTTCTCACCGTATTCGCCACCGCCCCTTAGGTTTGCCATGGCAAATATGCCACCCTGCTCTAGCCAGAATAAGCGCGATGTGCTAAAGTAGGGTAGTAGGCTTACATTGAAGCCACCGTAGCCGTAAAGCAGGGTAGGGTTATTCCCGTCGAGCTTAATGCCCTTTTTGTGGACAATAAACATTGGAACAAGAGTGCCATCCTTGCTAGTGTAAAATACCTGCTTGGTTTCGTAGTCATCAAACTTAAAGTCGATGTTAGGGCTAAAGAATTGTGTCGAAGTATTGGTGTTTACGTTGTACTTTACAACGGTTGGGGGAACTGTAAACGATGAGAATGAATAAAAGGCAATAGAATCATTTATATCGCCGCTTATCCCTGATATTGTGCCAAGGGTTGGAAGTTCAATGTCCGTAATTTTACTTCCGTCCAGGTTGTATACCTCGGCCTGGCTTTTAGCATCAACAATGTAGTTGGCAATTATTTTTTTGTTGATTAGGGCACATTCCTTCAGTACATCTTTCCGTTCAGGTAGAATGTCGCGCCAGTTGCCAATATCCATGCTGTTCACATTGATTTTTACCAGCTTATACTTGGGAGCCTTGTAGTTGGTTAAAACAATGAGGTTGTCGTCAACATGGTCAAGAACGCTGTACTCAAACTCAAAGCCTGTGGTAATCTTTGAAAAGTTTGCCCTGGGGTCTTTTAGGTTTTTTACATAGATGGAATTACCGTAGGTTGATTCCGATTCATAAATGATGAGATATTTTTCGTCATCGGTGGTTTGTGCGGAGTAGTTTCGTAAGGGGTATTGGCTATTTGAGAAAATTAGCTTGTCGGTTTCCACTGGTGTTCCTACCTTGTGGTAAAAAACTTTATGGTTTTGGTTGATATTGGAAAGTTCCGAGCCACCCTTGGGTTCGTCGTAGCGGCTATAGAAGAAGCCATCGTTTAGCCATGCAATGGATGAAAATTTCACCCAACTGATTTCGTCAGGAAGTTGCTCCCCGCCGGGCAGTTTAATCACTTTTATCTTTTGCCAGTCCGAACCGCCATCGTTAATGGAATAGGCAAGGTACTTGCCATCGCGCGAAACGCTAACATTCGATAGCGATACGGTTCCATCCTCACTAAACGTATTTGGATCAAGAATTACCTTAGGCTCAGCCTCAAGGTTTTCCATCATGTAAAGGACGCTTTGGTTCTGAAGTCCCTCTTTCTTGAAAAAGAAATACCTGCCGCCTGCTTTAAAAGGGGCCCCCATTGAGGTATAGTTCCAAATGGTGGTAAGCCTTTCTTTAATTTTGTTGCGGAAAGGAATTGCATTAAGGTAGTTGAAAGTCACCTCATTCTGCTGCTTAACCCATTCAGCCACCTCGGGTGCTTTGTCATCCTCAAGCCAACGGTAGGGATCGGCCACTTTTACTCCAAAATACTCGTCAACTACATCTACCTGCTTGGTTTTGGGATATTTAACTTTTGCGGTGTTACACGACATTGTAATCAAAATTGGTGTGGCTAACAACATCAATATGAATATCTTTTTCATCGCTTTCAAAATTTTGTTTTGATATACTAACAAAAATACAATAAAATTATGCAAACCTTGCACTAATTTCTGAAAAAAAGCAATCACAATATTTGAAAGTATAAAAAAAGCAGGGGTTACCCTGCTTTTACTATTTGTTTTTCTCCGGTTTTGGCAGCAAAACTTTTCGTGAGAGTTTCAGCTTTCCGGTTTTTTTGTCGATTTCAATAAGCTTAACATCAACCATATCGCCTTCCTTAAGCACCTCTTCAACCTTCTCTAGCCTACGCCACTCAATTTCCGATATGTGAAGCAGCCCATCCTTGCCGGGAAGTATTTCAACAAATGCGCCAAAGGGCATAATGGACTTAACCTTACCCTTGTAAATCTCGCCTACCTCGGGAACAGCAACAATTCCTTTAATCCATTTAACGGCAGCATCGCGGCTTTCAGCACTCTCGGCAAATACACTAACTACACCGTGATCATTAATTTCCTCAATGGTGATAGTGGTTTGGGTTTCGCGCTGAATTTCCTGAATTACCTTACCACCAGGGCCAATAACGGCACCAATGGTTTCGCGAGGTATGTTGAACTGCTCAATACGGGGGGCGTGGGGTTTAAAGTCGGGACGGGGTTTGGAAATGGTTTGCATCATGATATCAAGGATGTGCATACGTCCATCGTGGGCTTGCTTTAGAGCTTTAGCAAGTACTTCGTACGATAGGCCATCAACCTTTATATCCATTTGGGTGGCTGTAATACCATCGCGGGTTCCTGCCACCTTAAAGTCCATATCACCAAGGTGGTCCTCATCGCCAAGAATGTCGGAAAGTACGGCATACCTATCCGATCCTTTCTCAGTGATAAGACCCATTGCTATACCCGATACTGGTTTCTTAATCTGAACTCCTGCATCCATCAGCGCCAGGGTGCCTGCGCAGACAGTGGCCATTGATGATGAACCATTCGATTCAAGTATATCGCTCACAACACGAATTGCGTATGGGTTTTCTGGAGCATCGGGCACCATGTTCTTTAACGCCCTGTGGGCAAGATTTCCGTGTCCAATTTCCCTGCGGCTCACACCTCTTGAGGGTTTGGCTTCGCCAGTGGAGAAAGGTGGGAAGTTGTAGTGCAGTGTAAACTTCTCAGTTCCCTGCATCAGAACCTCATCAATAATTTTTTCGTCGAGCTTGGTACCAAGGGTTACAGTGGTAAGCGATTGTGTTTCGCCACGGGTGAAAATGGCTGATCCATGTGCCATGGGCAAATAATCAACCTCGCACCAGATAGGGCGTATTTCGTGGGTTTTGCGACCATCGAGGCGAACACCCTCGTTAAGTATCATGTTGCGCATGGCTTCTTTTTCTACCGCATGGTAGTAGCGGTTCACCATGAACTGCTTTGCTTCGCGCTCCTCTTCCGGAATGGTTTCAATAAAGGCTTGCTTAATGGCTTCAAAAGCTGCCGTGCGTTCTTGCTTGGGCAGCATCGATTTGGCTACCTGGTAAACCTTGTCGTAGCAAAACTCATGAACCTTTGCCTTGAGTTCCTCATCGTTGGTTTCATGGCAGTAGGTGCGTTTAACTACGCCAAGTTCCTTGGCGAGCTCCATTTGAGCCAAACACTGGGGTTTAATGGCCTCATGGGCAAACTTAATTGCTTCCAGCATATCGGCTTCCGACACCTCTTTCAGTTCGCCTTCAACCATCAGAATATTATCGTAGGTGGCGCCAACAATCATATCGATATCGGCCTCCTCAACTTCCTTAAAGGTAGGGTTAATTTTTAGCTTACCGTTAATGCGAGCCACTCTAACCTCTGAGATTGGGCCATGGAAAGGAACGTCGGAAACAGCAAGCGCAGCCGATGCTGCCAATCCGGCAAGTGCGTCGGGCATAATTTCCTTCTCAGCGGAAATCAGGTTAACGGTAACAAAGGTTTCGGCATGGTAATCGTCAGGGAAAAGGGGACGTAATGCACGGTCAACCAAACGGGCCACCAGAATTTCATAGTCCGATGGTTTTGATTCGCGTTTTAAGAAACCTCCTGGGAAACGGCCGCTTGCAGCAAATTTCTCCTTGTACTCCACGCTAAGCGGCATGAAATCAACATCTTCTTTTGCTTCCTGAGCGCTTACAACTGTAGCGAGAAGCATGGTTTTACCCATTGTTAGCACAACCGAGCCATGGGCTTGTTTGGCCAGTTTACCGGTTTCGATGGTAATGGTTCGGCCATCGCCCAAATCGATTGTCTTTTTTACAACTTTCTGCATAATTAAAATTTATATAGATAAAATCAACAATAAAATACTGCCTTTGTTTAAACAATTAAACCCCAAAGGATTCCCATCCTCTGGAGGTTATGATAGTGATTAAAAAAAGGCAATTTTAGAAATTGCCTTTTTTGATTTCTTACTTTCTGAGATTTAATTCCTTTACTATTGTTCGATATCTTTCAATATCGTTTTCTTTTAAGTAATCCAAAAGCCTCCTGCGCTTACCCACCAACTTTAACAGAGCGCGCTGGGTACCATAATCCTTGCGGTGAACCTTTAGGTGCTCAGTTAAATGGTTGATACGGTAGGAGAATAACGCGATCTGGCTCTCAGGTGAGCCGGTATCGGTATTGGACTTCCCGTACTTCTCAAAAATCTCTTTTTTCTGTTCGGCCGTCAAATAGTTCATAACACTGATAATTAGTGGGTAGATTTACTACTTAATTTGAGGTGCAAAGATAAAACCTTTTTTTCAATATCGTTACAATTGATACTTTTTTTTCGAACAGCTATTAATTTTTAATTGCTTAATATTATGACATACAGAATATTAACATGTTTATAGTATATTTTAACTATTTAGCGTAGTTTTAATTTTTCCCAGTGCCATTTCAATGGGAGTGGGTTTGAAGTTTAAATCGTTTTTTGCCTTGCCTATAACCAGCGAGGTGTTTTTTGGTCTGGGAGCAGCCTCGGCTAAGTCTTTTGAATTTACTTGCAGCAGCAATTCATGGTTCAGGTCAAAGGCTTTTGCAGCAAGTATGGCAAAATCAGCAACTGAAATTATTTGGTCGCCAGAAATATTATAAATGCCTGTAACCCTGTTCAAACAGATCTGGGAGATGGCAGAAGCTAAATCCGGAGCATAGGTTGGGGTGCGGATTTGATCGCTTGGTACTTTGTACTGCTTGTTTTTGCTGAGGTTATCGAATACACGGGTAATAATGTTTGGACGCGAAAGTTTGGACTCAACCCCGTAGACCAAAGAGGTTCTTACTATTGTATTGACCACACCCGAGGCCTGTATTAACTTTTCTGCTTCAAGTTTCGATTCCCCATAGTAATTTACTGGGTTAGGTGCATCCATCTCTGTGTAGTTGCCTTTAGAGCCGTCAAAAATGAAATCGGTTGAGAGGAACACAAGGTGAACATTATAGTCAACGCAGGCCGATACAATGCGTTTGGTTAGCTCAACGTTCATCCTGTGACAGGCGTACCTGTCAACTTCACAGGCATCCGGGCTGGAAAGGGCAGCACAGTGAACAACAATCTCGGGTTTAATATCATCAACCATGTGGTTGATGTCAGCATTCAACAGGTTCGATGTAAAAGCGGTTACCCCCTCGAGCTGAAACTTTTTGAGCGATGTGGCAAAAACTTCAACCTGGTTAGTGGCATGTAAAGCTTTTGCTATGTTTTTCCCTACAAGGCCATTTGCCCCAGTAACAAGGATTTTCATTTTAAAATGTTTTAGGAGATTAGATCTTTTAGCTTTTCAACTTGCTCTGTAGTTCCCAGAACAAACAGTAAGGAGTCGTGGGTAAGTATGTGATTAGGTTCAGGGTTTAAAATGTATTCGCCAATGGGATTCCTAACGCCAATTACATTAACACCTGTTTTTTCCCTTATTTGTAGTTCATCCAACGATTTTGCCCCAACCTCGAGAATTTTCCTACATGATATTTCAAAAAGGCTAATGTTCCCGGTTCGTTTTAGCATGATATTCTCAACAAACTCAAGAATATCCGGTTGAATAACCAGTTTTGCCATTTTTTGTCCTCCAACCTTGTCGGGCAGTATCACATTGTCGGCGCCAGCAAGCTTTAATTTTCTATCGTTTGTAACGGCTGATGCTCTGCTAATGATTTTAAGCTTTGGATTCATTTCCCTGGCGGTTATTACTACAAAAAGGTTGTCGGCATCGTTCGCCAGAGCCGTAATTAGCGCTTTAGCTTTATCCACTCCTGCTTTCTGCAAGGTGATATCAAGGGTGGCATCGCCATCAACATATGCTATTTTGGGGTTTTGCTGTATATACTCAATTACTTTGGGCCTGTTCTCAATAACAACAACAGGGATGTTATGCGCAAGCAGTTCTTCAACTGCCTGTGAACCATTACGTCCGTATCCCACCACTATAACATGGTTTTGCATTTTGGCAATCATCTTCTCCATGATCTTCTTATTTGAGTATCGGGAAAGTATTTGTTCCGAAAAGTATTTGGCTAAGAAGGTAGCTGCATAGGCAAAGAATCCAATGCTTATGATGATTAGTGTTATGGTAAACCACATTCCCTCTGGTGAAAGCGGCCGAACCTCCTTAAATCCTACTGTACCGATTGTAATTACGGTCATGTAGATTGCTTCAGTGAATGTAAAGTCTTCAATGTGTATATAACCAACTGTTCCTATGGTTATTATACTTAGGAGAATTGTGATTGCAAGCGCTAATGTTCTACCTCCTTTTTGCTCCATTCAGCAATTTTTACGACGCTTTAAAATTATAATTGTTTTCGTAAAATACTAACACCAATAGGGCAGTAAATACATTTTCGGGTCTCGCAGTAAAAGGTTTTTAGGTGAACCAATGCCTGAGAGTCAAAAGCCGACAATGCTTTGATGCCCAAGGCACCAAAGTTTCTGACAATTGTATTATTCTCGGGTGGCATTTGTTGGAGTATAGTTAGTGCGTTGGCCTCAAGGTCAGCTTTTGCCCTGCTCCGACCATAGCTATACATGAAAGGGATAATTGTGTTTATGGTTATTAACCTAATGGTTTCCTCGCCCAAACGTTTTTTCTTGGAAATTGATTCCTCACCAAAAACGTAGTGATTAGTCCAGTAATCCGATGCTTCAACAGCAAAGAATTTAATTACATTATCAATATTTTTCACCTCCATAAGCTGAGAGAAGAGACCCGACGATTTGTGTGCAAGCATTGCCAAAAGAGCAATTCTAATGGTTGGGAACGATGCTGGCCTGAGCCTCATAAACTTCCAGAGGCTTGGCTCTATGGGTGTAAGTGAGAATTTGTTTTTCAGATAGGTATACTCCTGTTTCAAAGAAATTACATAGCTATCGTTTTTTGCTTTATCGAGCAAGCCCGATTGACCGAATAGTAGGGCCTCAAGCTGAAATGCACTGTTTTTATGTTTTGCCAATACTTTTTGCGGTAAGCTTTGAGCCAGTAGCTGAAAGGGAAGTGCGTTACTTTTTAGCCCAAATGAACGGCATAAATCGCGATAGAAAGCCTCCTCCCAACTTCCATTGCATTGGCTTACCAGCTCAGCTACACGTTTACTCTTGTTTTCTAACCTTTCAACTTGCATTCGATCAATGGTTGAGTTAATTAGCAATGAATCAACAACCCCAATTTTACTGGCGCATGGGATCCATTCGGTCGATTTGATCAAGTTTTCATGGCTATGCACCAGTTTGTTGGGGTAAGGAATGACTAGTGTCTGAACTTCTGTTCCTTTCGATGTTACTGCGGTTCTATCGTGCTCAACAACTACGTGTAGAATTACATTGTTGTAAGCGTTGTCGGTTTGATGGTTATGGGTAAACCAGTCGGACGATTTGATGTGCATTTCAACATTACCTACCCAAAGAGTATCACCAATTCGAACTTTTGCGTTGGAAAAATCGGGGCCTGAGTCGGTATTGTACAATCCGGGATCGATAACCTCAACCGTATCGCCTTTTGTAGTGCTGAGCCCATTTAGGGTATAGTGCTGGTAGCGCCACTGGAAGTGTAAAAGCGATTCGTCCATTTAAAAAGGGTGAATTGTATTTGGATGTACAAGTTAAAAAAATCCAAAAAACTGGGCAATACTATTATGGCGAAAGTAAAATTGTAGTAATTTTGCAAGCGCAAACGGGGTGTGGCGCAGTTGGCTAGCGCGCTACGTTCGGGACGTAGAGGCCGGGAGTTCGAGTCTCCCCACCCCGACTTTAGAGTTGATTTAATGTCAGCTCTTTTTTTATTCTAATCGTAAAACTACTTGTCCCTGGTTGGGAATTGCCCGGTATATCACCTTTGCATCTTTCTTGCCAAGCTTAAATCTGATGTAGGGCTTGTAAACCGGTGTTTTAAGTTTTAGCATTCGTTTAACATCCTGAACAACAGTCCACGTGCGCTCTCTAAGATCGAACTTGAACTGATTAAACCCATCCGACGATTGCGAAGGGTTTGACTCGTAGAAGTAAAGTAAAATGTTTGGTTTTAGCTCAATAATAAAGTTAACAGGGTCAAGGTCGGTTGTATCAGGTATAACATCGGGCGTGTACTCTGAGGTGTCGCGTGGGGCAATTTTGATCATTAATGGTACTTTTGGGATGGTTGAGGTATGCTTCGATACTGTTAATGGAACCGACAATCCTTGAATAAGCAAGGGTGGATTAATAGCAGAAAACAAAGGACTTACTTTAATATGCTCTGCTTTTGCTTTATGAGCAACAACCCCTTTAATCATTAACGAAACGGTACTGTCCGGAATATTAATGGCTAAAAATATTGAGTCAGTTTTGGAAGCGGTAATCAATGCGTTGTAGTAAGCCTTATCCACCAATAATTTTTTTAAAGTTGAGTCGGGTTCACTAACCCATTCAACTGTTTTCTTTCGTTTATTGAGCTCTTTTGCAATGTGTTGCTCAATGTTGTTTATGGCTTTCTGGAATGCTATTACTTTAAGAATGGTATATGCAACAGCCAGTATTACAACTAGTATGGCTGTGGTGTAGAGGGTGATTTTTATAGGTTTTCGCATAAAAACGATCATTAGTAAATGTAAACCTTCGATCCCAGATCTAGGGTTTTGTAAACTGCTTCAAGATCCTCGTCATTCATTCTGATACATCCGTGCGTTACAGGCATCCCCAGGAATCGCTTGTATATTGTTCCATGGATCAGGTACCCATCGCCAATGCTCAGGGCATAGTCGCCCAAAACGCCAGCTTCCCAACGCGATGGGTCGTTGGCCGATGGAATGGGTAACCCTTCCTCAACGTATGACCAGTCCGGGCGACGCCATACAGGATTTGTTACCTTCCCTAACACCTTATACATACCCTTTGGGGTATGAAAAATCCATTGACGTTTATCGTGCGACTTTAGTAGTGTATAGCTGCCAGTACTACAAAATCCTTCACGAACCTGTTTGCGGTTTTTGTATAGCCTGAAGCGATTGTACGTTGTGTTAACCACAATGTATGGTTGTGCGGGCGTAAGGTTTTGGAACTGTTGCTTTAATGAGGCCACTTCCTTTTGAAGTTTCTTTACATCAACCTTATCGTCCTGTATGGAGTCGGATACAAAGGTTAACTTTCTGTTCTTAACCACTAATTCCGCCATGGGTTGCGAAAGATAGGTGAGATAAAAATAAAGAATGATGAAGCCTGAAAGGATGATATTGATAAGCAGCATTACAAAGCCCAACCGTTTTAGCTTAGGGTTTATTTCGGGGTTGAAATCTATTTTATCTTCATTGCTATTCATAGTTAACCCTTTATTTGATTACGTTTAAGGTTCAGGCTCATGGCTATGGTGTTGAAGTCGGCAATTGATCCAACAATAACTACCGGAGTGCCAATTTCAACAATCTTATACACCTGTAGCATATCGTTGTTGTCAAGAGCAATACATCCATCAGTCCAATCGGTTCCTTTGCCGCCATCGCCATGGATCTCAATTAGTCCGCCAATTTGAGCGTGCTTGGGGATTCGGCCTGAAGCTTTTTCCTTGTTGAAATTTTCAATATCCTCTGAATTAGGGTAGTTGAGTAGCAACGCCCTAAAATACTTGGTTTTATTTGCAGGTATTTTGCTTTTAACCAGATAAATTCCCTCGGGAGTAGCCTTGTCGCCTTTCAGCCGTTTACGCCCCATCCAATTCTTGCCAAACTCGGCATCAAATTCATACTTTTTTGTACCGTTTTGGTAGATATAGAGTTTTCGGGCAAATTTATCCACAATAATAGCCATGGAGTTGTTTTTGGCTGTATTGCTAATAGCGCTTTTTACAAGTCGGTTCCAGTAGGGTTGTGAGTTAAAGTAATCTTCAAGGTCGTCGAGGGTTTTTTTGTAGGAATCCATAATTAAATCCTCAGCCAACTTGATTTTTTCCGACGACTCAAGGTAATCGCCTTTCTTAAATGCTACCTCTGCCTCATGGATTAACATTTTACCTTTTGAGATTTTTTTGCGAAACTCATCAGGCAGGGGTAACCTCTGAAAAAGATTGTTCATGTTCGAGACAAGGGCGGTTAGGTTGTCAATTTTATCCTTAACCGATATAACCAAGTTTTTTGAAAGTTCCTTGGAGTTACTTGTTGCGCTTTTAGCCATTTCGGCCGATTTCTTGGCAAAGTACGATACCTTCTGGTAGTCGCGGCTTAAAATGAAGCGTTCATTTTGGATATTCCAATGCTTCATGGCCGAATCAAAGTATGCCTTTGCCTTTAGGTACTTTTGTTTTGAGTAACGTTTGGCATTTGACCGCGATGCCTGGTGTAGCGAGGCTAAGGCATAATCGATATCGCCTTTAGGCGGTTCGGGTATGGAATAGTAAAATAGTGCAAATCCGCCACCTATAACTGATAGCGTTGCAAGGGTAATTAAGCTGTACTTTAAAATCGGTTTCATACGGGTACAAATATCAAAAAAAAATCCCCGGTAAAAAAACGGCCGGGGATTTTATAGCATGTAAATAAATTACTTTCTGCCCTTAACCTTAGCAATAGCCTCGTTAAGTTCGGTGTTAATCTTGGTAGCGCTTTCTTTAGCAGCTTTCATCTTGTTGGAAGCATCCATGTACTTGCCAGCATCGTAAAGACCCTTAGCTTCGTTAACAGTAGCTTCGATGGTAGCCATTTCAGCTTTCATTTGCTCAAGAACAGCAGCACCTTCCTTACCACGAGGAGCCTTCTTCATGAGCTTGCCATTTTCTTCCATCATGGTGGCAACTTCGGTCATAAGGCCTTCTACCTCTTTCTTAACTTCTTCTTTCTTAGCAACAGCGTTAACCTTTAGCTGCTGAGCCATGCCAAGAATACGATCGAGTTTTTCGCTAGCTGGGCCAAATTTCTTGAATAATTTTGACTTTTGAACTTCAATGTCAGCCATAACAGCGCTCATTGAATCCTGAACAGCAGCGAAATCAGCAGCAAGATAAACATCAGCTTCAGCAGCTTTAGCCGAATCAATAGCGGCGTTAGCAGCATCAATCTTTTCCTGGGGCACTTTGCCACAGCTTGAAAGCATAGCAACCATAGTTAAGGCTGCAAAACCAAGTAAAAGTGTCTTTTTCATAATCGAAATGTTTGGGTTTGTTAGTTAAACATTAAAGTTTAATTTTCAATGCAAATGTATGGGGTTGTTCAATTCATTGTTTCGTATTCGCGTATTTTTTTTTATCTAAACTATAAAAAATATTGTAAAGTATTGATAATCAAGTTAAAAAAAATATAAAAAAATGTTAAAAGCATATCTATTGACTAGAGTAAACTTTTAGGTTAATAATACTGCTTTATAGGGTCAGCATTTTAAAATATTTTGTAACATTACAATAAATTTTCAAAGGTCTTGTAAAATGAATAGGATTACAATTATTGCAAGCGCACTTGCTACCTTTTATTGCAGCGTTTTATCATTTGCTCAGCAAGTTGATTCGAATATGTTAAAGGATCATGTTTACTATCTTGCGTCCGATTCACTTATGGGTAGGGGTTTTGGGACTGAAGGGGGGCGCATGGCTGCAAAATACATCACTGATAAGTTCAAAGAGGTTGGACTAACTCCTTGGCAAGGGCAGTACCTACACTCATTTATCAGTTCCAGTATGATGCTCAAGACTGAAGGGGCAAATATTATTGGTTGGGTTGAGGGGAATGATCCGGTACTAAAAAATGAATACATAGTACTTGGAGCGCATTACGACCATGTGGCCTATAAAATAGTAAACGGCGAAAAAGTGGTTTACAATGGAGCTGACGATAACGCCTCGGGGGTTGCTTCAATTATCGAAATTGGGCGCTGGCTTGTACTTAACCGCGATAAGCTTAAACGCTCTGTTATAATCATTGCTTTCGATGGGGAGGAGGCCGGATTAATAGGTTCAAGTCACCTTGTAAACAATAAGGTTATCCCTACCGACAGGGTAAAGTTTATGTTTAGCCTCGACATGGTTGGAATGCTGCAAAAGTATGGAGGTATCGACCTGGTTGGAAATAAAACGCTTAGCGATGGCGATGAATTTTTCGTTCAGTTGGCTTCAAAGCATGGTATTCAAGTGAAAAAATCGGGACGAAGTGTTGAAATGCAAACCGACACTCAACCGTTTGGGAAAATAGGAATACCTGCCGTGCATGTGTTTACCTCTACGGTTTCGCCTTACCATAAACCCGAAGACGATGCCGATAAGCTTGACTATGTGGGAATGGCGAAAATTGCAAGTTTTGTAGCCGATGCAACCCTACAGCTTTCAACTACTGATAGCGTTAAACCCGATGCAAGGTTTGCTGCAAAAACTTTGGGTAGCGATAAATTTTCGGCTGGATACCAAGTAGGCATTGGTAATACTTATCACGATTACAGGGATGAGTTTTACAACTCAAAGGAAGGTTTTTCTTTTAACACAGGGTTATCCTTCACAATTGGATTAAGTAGGTATATCGATTTACAGGTTGGTGCACTTTACCAAACAACTGGAACAGAACATCGGTATGGTCATTTCAGAACCCATGAGGTTATGGCTCCAGCCAGTATCCTTCTTTACATGGGTGGGAAAAGTAAGCAAATGTTATCGCCAAATCTGTACTTTATAGGAGGAGGATACTACTCCTACCGATTTGCCGGAAAGGTTGGTAATGGAAGTTTTGACATGGACAATAACATTCAAAAGGATAATTATGGCTTTCAGGTTGGCGTGGGGTTCAGCATTATGAATGTTAATTTCCAGTTTGTTCGTCAGGTTGCAGTGTTGTCATTAGAAAAGGATAGAAATGTTTTTCCCAGTACACTTATGTTTAACATGGGTTTTAGGTTTTAGTACCTTAATACTATAGTTATGAAGAACAGATGGAAAGTTTTACTGATTACTACAGGAGTATTGCTAGGCATCCTATCCTGTAGTAGAGATTCTGGTAATATTGTTATAGGGATTGATGACATTGGGAAACACGATAGGGTACTAATTCTAGTACACCCAACCGAGAACAATATCAAAACATTTAACTATTTAATTGATAGCAAGATATTGCCAATACCTTCGGTGACAAAAGTTATTGGTGTGTATCACACCTCTGAAAAATACGATTACTCAAAATCGGTTGAGTACATTAAGAAGAATAAGCTGGAGAATTTTAAGCTGTTGCCCGTTAAGGAACCAATAACCGAAACCGCAATTTACCGGGTAAACGAATGTACTGATGTTTTTGCTCGGTTAACCAAGGTGAGCGATGGTGTAATCTTTACAGGTGGCCCCGATATCCCCCCATCAATTTATGGAGAGAAAACATCGCTATTAACCCAAATAACCGATCCGGCTCGCCATTACTTTGAGGTGTCGTTCATGTTTCATTTAATTGGGGGCTCAAAGGATACTTTATTTCAGCCCCTGCTCGATGCCAAGCCTTTAATGCCTGTCCTAGGCATTTGCCTTGGAATGCAAACCATGAACGTTGCAGCAGGTGGCACTTTAGTGCAGGATATCCCTTCCGAGATTTACGGAATTGAAAGTGTTGAGGATGCCCTCATACAGCAAACCAACAGCTTGCACAGGAATTACAATGCCAATTATGCTTTGGACGATAAACTCCTTTGGGGGAATTTCCACCAGATCAGTATCCTTGATGAACCTCTAAAATCCATTTGCCAGGGACAGCCCTGGGTATTAAGCAGTCACCATCAGGGGGTGGAACGACTGGGAAGGAATTTAAAAATTATTGCCACCTCAATTGATGGTAATGTGGTAGAGGCTATTGTTCATACAAAATACCCAAACGTAATTGGACTGCAGTTCCATCCAGAGCCTACACTCCTATATAATAACGATGAGTTCTTACGCTTTTTGCCCAACCAGCCATCGAGGCTTACATACTTAAATATGTACTCCGGTGAAGCTGGCGAGAAATTTCATCTTAATTTTTGGTCGTGGTTTGGTAAAAAGGTTATAGAGCAGTAAGTGGAACTATATTAATCCATTCTGTTTGAGCAACACTTCCATTTCCTGCTGGAGTTTAAGGGCGCGCTTACGAGCCTCAGAGGTAAAATTCCCGGTAATATCGGCGTAAATGATTCCCCGCGATGAATTTACAATCAGGCCGCAACGGTCGTTCATGCCGTTTTCTGCTACTTTTTGAAGGCTTCCGCCTTGCTCGCCAACCCCAGGAACTAGCAGGAAGTGGTGAGGTGCATGCTTACGAACAGCAGCAAAGTATTCAGGGTGAGTTGCTCCAACAACAAACATCATATTGGCATCGCTGCCCCAGTGCATCGATTTAAGCACTACATCCTCAAAGAGGAGGTTGCCGGTTTGCTTATTGTGTACCAGCTGAAAATCGCCAAAGCTCTCGTTTGATGTGATTGCCAAAAGGATTGTCCATTTGCCGTCGTACTGTAGGTAGGGGACAACCGAGTCCTGGCCAAGATAGGGCGATACTGTAACGGCATCGCAGCCTAAGCTATGAAAGTACGCTTTAGCGTACATTCTGGCTGTGTTTGCAATGTCGCCCCGCTTAGCATCGGCAATTACCAGAACATCGGGGTGATGCGTTTTAAGGTATTTTACGGTTTTCACCAAGCTATTCCAGCCCGCTGCACCATGAACCTCATAGAAAGCAAGATTTAACTTGTATGCGATGGCTAAATCGTGGGTGGCCTCAATAATTTTACGGTTGAACTCAAACATTGGATCATCCTTGGTGAGCAAATGCTCAGGGATTTTAGTGAGTTCAGTATCGAGCCCAACACACAGGAAACTTCGTTTCTTTTTTATCTGTTCAAATAGTTCTTGGGCTGTCATAGGCATTGTTTTTTATTCTTCAGCAGCAGCTGCTTTTAACCTTTCAGCATTTTCGGCAAGCTGTAGTTTATCTATTACTTCCTGTAAATCGCCATCCATTATGGCCGACAGGTTATACAGGGTGAGATTTATTCGATGATCGGTTACACGCCCTTGCGGGTAGTTGTATGTTCTGATTTTTGCGGAACGGTCGCCAGTGGAAACCATCGTTTTACGCTTCGATGCAATTTCATCGAGGTATTTTTGGTATTCCATGTTGTAAAGGCGGGTACGGAGTTCCGTAAGGGCTTTTTCAAAATTCTTTATCTGTGATTTTTGATCCTGGCATTGAACCACAATGCCGGTGGGTATATGGGTTAATCTAATGGCTGAGTAGGTGGTGTTAACGCTTTGCCCGCCAGGCCCACTGGAACAGAAGGTATCCTTACGGATATCTTCCATTTTAAGGTCGATATCAAACTCATCGGCCTCAGGAAGTACGGCAACGGTAGCAGCGGAAGTATGAACTCTACCCTGAGTTTCGGTTTGAGGTACACGCTGAACCCTATGAACCCCCGACTCATATTTAAGCACACCGTAAACGCCATTACCGGTAACATTCATGATAATCTCCTTATAACCTCCAACCGTACCCTCGGAGAAACTGGTAACCTCGTACTTCCATCCTCTTTTTTCAAAGAATTTTGTGTACATGCGGAATAGGTCACCGGCAAAAATACTTGCCTCGTCGCCACCGGTGCCAGCACGAATTTCCATTACAGCATTTTTGGAGTCTTGAGGATCGGCGGGGAGAAGTAGAATTTTGATTTCCTCCTCGAGTTGCTCTTGTTCCTGGGTAAGGGTTTCTAGCTCCATCTTAGCCATCTCACGGAGTTCCTCGTCCTTCTCGTTAGCCAGTATTTGCCTGGACGATTCTATGTTGCTCAGAACGTTTTTGTATTTTTCGTAAGCCTCAACAATGGGCTCCAACTGCCTGTATTCCTTGTTAAGTGCGACAAACTTTTTCATGTCGGCCATTACAGCAGGATCGGTTATCTGCTGGCCAATCTCCTCGAACTTATGCCTTATTCCTTCAAGCTTACGCAGTATAGTATTATCTGCCATATCAAAAATTTATTGGCGCAAAGGTAAGCAAAAAATCTCTTTTTGAGTTAGTAATGAAACTCACCGTAAGGCGACTTAATGGTTAATTTATTTGAAGTAGCCTCAGTGCAGTATCCAACAATTTGGGCATCTACCTTAAACTCTTTAGCAATTGCAATAATGTCATCGGCAAACTCAGGGTAAACATAAATTTCGAATCGGTGCCCCATGTTGAATACTTTATACATTTCCTGCCAGGGAGTATTTGACTGTTCTTGAATTATACGGAATAGCGGTGGTACAGGGAAGAGGTTATCCTTAACCACGTGAAGGTTGTTCACAAAATTCATCACCTTAGTTTGTGCGCCTCCCGAACAGTGAACCATTCCATGTATTACAGGCCGGTAATTATCTAGTATGGCTTTAATGATAGGTGCATAGGTTCGGGTAGGGGATAGAACCAGTTTGCCTGCCGTAAGGCCAGTTCCCTCAACGGGTTGCTCAAGTTTAAGGTTGCCGCTGTAAACCAAACTTTCAGGTACCTGAGGGTCGTAGCTTTCCGGATACTTTGGGGCAAGGTAGTGCCCGAATACATCGTGGCGTGCCGAGGTTAGTCCATTGCTACCCATCCCTCCGTTATATTCCTTTTCGTATGAGGCTTGGCCGAACGATGCCAGACCAATGATTACATCGCCATCCTGAATATTGCTATTGGAAATAACCTGGCTCCTTTTTATGCGGGCAGTAACAGTAGAATCTACAATAACTGTTCGCACTAAATCCCCCACATCGGCTGTTTCGCCACCGGTAAGCACAATGTTAATTCCCATACCGCGCATGGTTTGGCAGAACTCCTCCGTGCCATCAATGATGGCCGAAACCACTTCGCCCGGAATCAGGTTCTTGTTACGGCCAATGGTTGATGATAGCAAAATATTATCGGTAATCCCCACGCAAAGCAAATCGTCGATGTTCATTACAATAGCGTCCTGTGCAATGCCTTTCCAAACGGACATATCGCCGGTTTCGCGCCAATATACATAGGCAAGCGACGATTTGGTACCGGCCCCGTCGGCGTGCATCACCAAGCAGTAATCGGGGTCGCCTGTAAGATAATCGGGAACAACCTTGCAGAATGCTTTTGGGAAGAGCCCCTTGTCCAGGTTGCTAATTGCCTTATGGACATCATCTTTCGATGCGGAAACGCCGCGTTGGTCGTAACGGGAATATTTGTTCATGGGGTGCGTTTTAACTGCAAAGGTAACCTATATTTACGTTACAACCAACTTGAAGATGAAAGAGGGTAATTACTTTAATCCCCCAACAGAAAGCAATTTCTTTTTCGACTCATTAATCCATTTCACCTCGGCTGGAGTGTCTACAAGCCAAACCTTAATATCGGCATCTTTCTCATTATCAACAAATATCAGAGTGATATCGGCCTCCTTGGGGGTTTCAACCTCCATCATTACACCCGGTTTAGTTATTTCGGAAGCCTCGTATATGATGCAGAAATGCAGGTCTGCCTGCTCTGGACTATCAACAATAAAGAATTTCACCTGGGCATCCTTGACATCTTCAGCTTCATAAAACTTTTGAGCTGCTGATATGCCACTGAAGCCAAGCAGAACAAATAGTATGGATAATATTTTTATTGAAAGTCGCATTGTATAACAAAATCATTATACTAATAATGCTTTCATTAGGTTACATTGAATAGTTGGTTCAATGCAAAACTAACAAAATGTTTGAAAAGTAATAAAGTGATGGCAAATTTAGTGCCAGCGTGTTTACCTAGGGAAAATAAACCCCGGTAGAAACCGGGGTTGAAATATTACTTTCCTTGATAATCTTCCCTAAGCACCCTAAACTCAGTTCTTCGGTTGATTTGATGAACTGTTTCTTTTTGATCCTCACTGGTTAAGGAGTCGATAAATTTCTTATCAAGAACAGTTCCTGGTGTTAGGAATGGGTATTGGGCAGCAAGGTTATTGTCAACAACCTTTGGTTGGGTTTGGGCGTAGCCTTTGGCTTTCAACCTATCGGTTGCTATGCCGTTTTCAATCAAATAGTTTACTACCGCCTGAGCACGCTTTTGCGATAGCTCATAGTTATACTCCTGAGAGCCCCTACTGTCGGTATGCGATGCCAGCTCTATGGTTATGTTGGGGTTGTCGTTCAGTATCTGGATAAGGTTATCAAGCGCTTCTTTTGACTCGGGACGAAGTTCCCACTTGTCGTAATCGTAGAAAATGTTGGGTATTTCAATTGGCTTAGCGGTTGAGGTTAAGGCTATTGAAACGTTAAAATCCTGGCTCTTGGTTAACCCCTTAGTGGTTTCCTTCGCCTTACTGTTTAGGTATCCCTTCTTTGAAGCAACAATTACGTAATCGGTGTTGGGGACAAGGTTAAACCTGAATGAACCATCGCTCTGGGTCTGCATGGTTGCAATGGTGCCATCGCTGCCAACCAGTTTAACGGTAGCATCGGCGATTGTAGTTCTTGTTTTTTCATCCATTACCTTGCCTATCATGTTAAAGTTTATAGGCGGGAGGTAGAACATGTAGATATCGTCGGCTCCACGGCCACCATTACGCCGTGAGGAGAAGAAACCCGCTTCACGATCCTTTTCGAAAATAATACCGAAGTCATCGGCGGTTGAATTTACCGGGTAGCGCATGTTCTCAATAACCCATTGGCCTTCATCGTTTTTCTTAGCCTTAAATATGTCGAGGCCACCCATGCCAGGATGTCCATCGGAAGAGAAGTAAAGGGTGCCATCGGGATGAATGTATGGAAACATCTCGTTTCCGGGAGTGTTGATTTGTGGGCCAAGGTTAATAGGCGCGCTCCACTCTTCGGAACCCGCTTCGCGGGTAATTTTCCAAATATCGAGTCCCCCGTTTCCTCCGGGAATGTTACTTACAAAGTAAAGTTCAGTTCCATCGGCCGAAATGGCTGGATGGGCAACAATCATACTATCGGCAGCCAGTTCCAACTCTTTAGGGGTAAGCCAACCTTGGTCGCTTTGCTTGGCGTAAAGTATCTGGCATCCAAGCTTGTTACGCTTGCTAACCTTACAACGGGTAAAAAACAAGTTGTTGCCATCGGGAGTTAATGAGGGGGTGCCCTCGTCGAATTGCGAGTTTATGGTTTCATCCAGAGGTTTTGGGGCACTCCAAACCCCTTTATTGTCGAGCTCAGTGATAAAAATGTCGGAAAAATTCTCGCCGGTTACGGCGCTTGTCTTGTTTCCGATAGTACCGTTGCGGGAGCTGGTAAGGTATAGAATATTGTAGTCGGTTGAAGCGTATGCTGGTGAGAAATCGCTAAACTTTGAGTTAATGGCGCGCATGTTGGTTATTTCATAACCAGCCGGTGTGGCAATCCACTGCTTGGCAAGTTCACACGATTGTATTCCGACCTCGGCAAGGGGATCGTTAGGGACAAGAACTTTGTACTTTTGGTACTGTTCAATGGCAAGGTCGTACTTTTCATTCATCTTCAGCATTTCAGCGTAGTAGTAGTAAACCTTAGGGTTTGGGCATTCCCTTCGAATGGCTTTTTCGTACCACTGCTCGGCCTGGCGGGGTTCTCCTATTTGTCTAAAACAGTTTCCTATTTTAAAAAGGTAGAGGGAAAGTTCCTTTTTATCTTTAATCTTGTCGATATCGTCGCGGTAAAGGGCAATCGCATCAAAGTATGCACCGGCATTGTATAGCGCATCGGCTTTCTCTAACTTTTTAGTGGGTTGAGCCGAAATGTTTCCTGAGGTTAGGTAAACTAATCCCAATGCAATAAGAAGTAGTCGCTTCATTGTGCTTTAAAGGTTTTAGTCACAAAATTATGGTAAATATAAGTAAATGCCAATTAAGTAGTAACGCAAGGGCTATTTTTTTATTATAACTTATTCACAATGGTTTTTCGGCTTAGTAGGGTAGATGCTTACTTTGCTCGCCCATTTAAAAGGATGACCTTATTTAATGTTGATTAGGGTTAGTATCCAAATACATTAATCATTCAATCACAAGAGTGTCAAAACTACATGTGCAATTAAGTACGCCCCGCTTTAAAGAGCGGGGCGTATGGAAAACAAAAAAGTTTTAGCAGTTGAATGCTATTACCGAATGAATAGCATCTCCCTATACTTGGGCAAAGGCCACATCTCATCGTCAACAATCATTTCCAGCTTATCGATATGCGTGCGAATGCTTTCAATATAGGGTTTAACGTTTTTCCCGTACAAGTGGGCTTTTTCAACAATATCTTCAACCTGGTTGGCTTCCTTTCGGCGTTCAATCATCTCGTTAACCTGATGACTTATGGCATGGATATGTTCAGAAATTTCCAGGATTAAAGCATGCTGATGATCGGCCAGTTTTTCCCATTCATTTGGGAAAAGCTCCTTTAATCCCTTAACGTTGCTAATTAAGGTGTTTTGGTATGCAATGGCAGTGGGGATAATATGGTTGATAGCTAAATCGCCAATCACGCGGGCTTCAATTTGTACCTTTTTTACAAAGATCTCGTTCCTTATTTCGTACCGTGCTTCAAGCTCGCGTTTTGTTAGTATTCCGTTACCGGTGAGGAGTTTTACAGAGGAGTCGAGCAGGAAAGTCTTGAATGCCTCCAGTGGGTTGCTGATGTTAGGAAGCCCTCTGCGTGCTGCCTCGTCAACCCATTCCTGGCTGTAACCGTTGCCCTCAAAGCGAATCTTTTTTGACTCAATAATCACCTTGCGCAGGCACTGGATTATGGCTTCGTCCTTTTTAATTCCTTTGGCAATTACCTTATCAACCTCATCTTTGAACTTCATGAGCTGATTGGCCACGGCTGTGTTAAGCACAATCATTGGAGATGCGCAACTGCCCGAGGAGCCTACAGCGCGAAACTCGAATCGGTTTCCGGTAAAGGCAAATGGCGATGTACGGTTGCGGTCGGTATTGTCTAAAAGGATTTCCGGGATTTTACCAATGATTTCCAGTTTGAGTTCGGTCTTTTCGTCGGGAGTCATTTTTTGGTCTGTCACCTTTTGCTCCAGCTCGTCGAGCACGGCACTTAGGGTTTTGCCGATGAACACTGACATGATGGCTGGCGGTGCCTCGTGCGCACCAAGTCGGTGCGAGTTTGGTTCCGACGCTATACTACCCAAAAGTAATGCGGAGTGGTCATGTACAGCTTTAATGGTATTGATTAGGAAGGTCAGGAATTGTAGGTTGTTCTTTGGTGTTTTGCCCGGTGAAAGCAGGTTAGTCCCAGTGTCGGTCATCATTGACCAGTTGTTATGCTTGCCTGAACCATTTATCCCCTTGAAGGGTTTCTCGTGAAATAGAACACGGAAGCCGTGCTGGCGAGCAATGCGATCCATCAGCGACATGATAAGCTGGTTGTGATCGACAGCCAGGTTGGACTCCTCAAAAATGGGTGCGCACTCAAACTGGTTTGGTGCCACCTCGTTATGGCGGGTTTTAATAGGTATGCCAAGCTTAAGAGCTTCAACCTCAAAATGACGCATAAAGGCGGAAACCCTTGCAGGAATTGAACCAAAGTAACGATCCTCAAGCTGTTGATCCTTGGCCGCAGCGTGTCCCATAAGCGTTCTGCCACACAATGCAAGGTCGGGCCGGGCGTTATACAGCGATTCATCAATCAGAAAATACTCCTGCTCCCAGCCAAGCGTGGCATAAACTTTACGGGCATCCTTATCAAAGTACTCCAGCACCGAAAGGGCTGCCTTATCGAGTAGTGCAAGCGATTTGAGCAATGGTGTTTTAAAGTCGAGCGCCTCCCCGGTATACGAAACAAACACAGTGGGAATACATAGGGTATTCTCTAGTATAAAGGCTGGAGAGGTTGGATCCCAAGCGGTGTATCCACGGGCCTCAAAAGTATTACGGATGCCCCCGCTTGGAAAACTTGAAGCATCGGGTTCTTGTTGAACAAGCATATCGCCTTTAAAAACCTCAATGGGTTGACCTTTGATATCAATTGAGAGAAATGCGTCGTGCTTTTCGGCGGTGGAACCGTTTAGCGGATGGAACCAGTGTGTGTAGTGAGTAGCCCCACGCTCAATAGCCCAGGCCTTCATGGCCGACGCAACCTGGCCGGCAATCTTACGGTCAATCTTTTTACCCTCATCAATGGAGGTGATAATACTCTCATAAGCTTCTTCCGATAGGTACTTCTTCATTTTAGGCCTATCGAATACATTGATGGCAAAGATATCGACAAGCGATTCTGCTTTGCCCTCGCCGTTCATGTCAACCGGGATGCGATTAGTTGCTTCACCGAATGCTCTAAATCGTAGTTTTGGCATAGTGTGGTATGTTTTTCAAGGGCAAAGATAAGAAAAAAATCAAAATAAATAGTTTTGGTATATAAAAAATAGGGGTGTATATGTAAAAATTAAAAAATATTTAATATATATAAAAACAAACAGGGGGGTGTGATGTAAAAAAAGTATTTTACTAAATAGTTGTAGGTTTAAAATTCTTATCAGGAATCGTCCCTTGTTTTGATATCAGCTTTGTATTTGTTTCTTGGTAGCGGGTTGCTTGCCTTAGTGGTTTATTGTGAACACATTTATCCATTATGTATCACCTTGGGTTGGTTTTTGAACAAAGTGTTGCCGTTTTGCGTTGGTTTTTGTAAATTGCAAACATGGAAAGCGATAACAGAAAATATTCCAACGACGAAATCACTGTGTTCTGGCGACCAGGGGAGTGTGTTCATGCTTCCATTTGCTACACTAAGCTGCTCTCAGTGTTTAACCCCCGTAAACGACCTTGGGTTAACATGAACGGTGCCAGCACAGAGCGAATTATTGAGATTGTGAATGAGTGCCCAACAAACGCACTTACCTTTATGTGGAACGATCCTGAAAAAAATAAGCAAGAGCGTTCGCACAAATGTGTTCGGGAATTTACTCCCGAGGAGGTTGAGGCGTTTGAGGTTACGCCGGTAAAGATTCAGGTAATGCCCAATGGCCCATTGTTGGTTTCAGGCGATTTTCAAATTATTGATGCCGATGGCAAGGAGGTTAAGTCAATGAAAATGGTTTCCATTTGCCGCTGCGGTCATTCAAACAGCCAGCCATTTTGCGATGGCACACATTTCAAAAAAGGATTCCGTGATAGAGAGTAGCAAAATGAACCAGCCAAAAAAAATTGCAGCAAAGCTGCATCTAAGCAAAGGAGGCCCAATTAGGGTTGAGGGGCGCTTCTTTATTGTTAACCTCGATGGTGAAAGTCTTATACCCGATAACTCCAAGGAAGTTTTCCTATGCACCTGTGGGGCATCGCGCAATAAACCCTTTTGCGATGGTAGCCACAAGGGAGGAAAGTCCAATGGATAGAGTTATTTTGTGCCTAGGGTACCTGCCCGTATGGCAATAAGCTAGAATAATCAAAATAATTATCATTTAACTTAATTAGCCAGTTGTGCCTGAACACTTTTGCTATCTTTGCATGGCATAAGTTTTAACGGGCACTAACTTGGAATTACATAAAGCAAGAAAAGCGAAAAGCCCTGTGTTAAGGGCTTTGTTTGTGATATTCGGCATAGTATCATTTGGGTTGGGAGTGTTGGGCATCTTTTTACCATTACTACCCACAACACCCTTTATGCTGCTTAGCGCATTTCTGTTCATCCGGAGCTCGGGGAGGCTTTACCGGTGGTTAATAAACCATCGGCTTTTCGGGAAATACATACACGATTACATTGAACGCCGGTCAATTCCCCGACGAGTGAAATGGTATACTTTAGGATTGCTCTGGGCATCTATACTTACAAGTGTTGCAACACTTGATGTTGGCAACGTCATCCGGTTAATACTACTGTTAATTGCGGTTGGTGTTACCGCCCATGTGGTAAAGTTACGAAACAGCTAGCCTTCGCTACTCCCTGCTACGATTAAGGGCATCGTAGATGACCAGTGTGAAGAATTGGCGCATGTTCCCACCCATGGCCTTAACCTGCTGGGGGATAATACTTGCCTCGCTCATGCCGGGCACGGTATTTATCTCAAGGAAATAGATTTTGTCATTATTAACAATATAATCCACACGAACCACACCGTGGCATTGCAATCGATCGTATATCTTTGATGTGAATTGTTGTATGGCACTGGTTAACGATTCTGGGATTGGGGCAGGGGTAATCTCCTTCGACTTGTTTCGGTATTTTGCCTCGTAATCGAAAAACTCGGTTTCAGGGACTATCTCGGTTACGGGCATAATCATTTCTCCATTCTGGTATTTGAAAACACCGCAGGTGAATTCTCGGCCGGGTATGAACTCCTCCAGTATAATGGTTTTATCTTCGGCAAATGCTTTTTCAATGGCGGGCATTAAGTCAGAGGCCTGCTTAACCTTGCTTACTCCGTAGCTGCTGCCGCTCTCATTGGGTTTGACAAAAATGGGTAATCCCAAAGTGTCCAGAATTGCTTGCGCATCTACTTTTTGACCGCGCCTGAGCAGCAATCCCTTTGCGAGGTTAACTCCTGTTTCGCGAACTAACTCCTTGCAGTAATACTTGTTAAAGGTAACGGAAGAGTTCATAACTCCTCCTGTGGTGTAGGGAATTTGAAGCATCTCAAAGTATGCCTGAAGCAGTCCGTTCTCGCCGGGAGTGCCATGTATGGCTATCAGGGCGCAGTGGAACGATAGTTTTTGTCCATCAATATCAACGGTGAAATCGTTTTTATTGACAGGTATTTGACCTTTCTGGGGGTGTTCAAGTGTCCAGGTAGTACCTTTTACGAGTATTTTGTATGCATTGAATTGTTCGGGGTCGAGCCAACCGGCAATCTGGGTGGCGCTACGCATGGATATGTTGGCCTCCGATGAGTTACCTCCAGCCATTATGGCGATGTTGAGCTTTGTGTTCATAGTGTTTTAAATTCATTGCAAAGCTGCAAGAATTTTGGCAAAAATAAAAGAGTCGCAGGCGGAAACTGCGACTCTTTTTGAAGTAATCTTTTGTTTTTATCGGGCATCGGAGAAGTAACGCATGAACTGTGCTCTCTCGTATGCCAGCGGTTTTATGCTATCGGCTTGGCGTAGCTTGCCAGTAATGGAATTAATGGATTCAAAATCATTGGCATCTAGCCATTTACTGGTTTCCTCAATCCATGGTTCAAGTATCTCGGGGCCCGATTTGTACATAGCCGAAGCCACCTGAACCGCATTGGCCCCCAAGAGGATATTCTTGACCGCTGTTTGCCAGTCGTGTATGCCGGTTGAGGCTGCCAGGTTGCATGCAACTCGCCCTGAAAGAATGGAAAGCCATCGGCGTACCTCTGCATTTTCATCGGGATGGCTGAGTATGCTGCCTGAGGTAACCTTAAGGGTGTTCAAGTCTACATCGGGCTGGTAAAACCGGTTGAAAAGGACAAGTGCCTTAATTCCGGTCCGGGATAGTTCCACGGCAAAGTTTGCCATGCCTGAAAAGTAGTGATGTATTTTCATGGCAACGGGAACCGATAGTGTTTGTGCTACCTTGCGGGCAACATCGATGTAAATTTTCTCAATCTCATCGCCTTTCATCTTAACATCCGAAGGCATTATAAACATGTTGAGTTCAATGGCATCGGCACCGGCGGCTTGAATATCGCCTGCAAAGTCAATCCAGCTATCGGCGCTACTACAGTTGATGCTTGCAATTACCGGTATACTTAGCTTTTGCTTCATGCCATCAATTAGTTCAACATAGTTGCTAAGGGCATGCTTGCGGGTGTAGTATGCAATGTAGTCCTCGGCTTCGCTGTAGGAGTTGAACATGTTGTTCATGCGTTGGGCATCAACATCCATCATGATTTGCTCTTCAAAGAGCGATTTAACCACAATGGCGGCAAATCCATGTTTCTGGAGCAGGGCTGCTTTTTCAACCGAGTCGGTAAGTCCAGAGCTCGATGCAATGTATGGGTTCTTCAGCTTGAAGCCCATGTATGTGGTTGATAGGTCTGCCATATCGTTTTAAGTTTAAGTTGATTGACCTCTTTTACTTTTTGGTACCCAGGAACCTATCGATTCCAATGGCTGCTTTATGGCCGTTTGCAATACCATGTATAACATCGGGGCCCTGAATGATATCGCCACCCACAAAGAGCCATTCGACGCTTGACTGGAAGTAGTCATTAACTACTATTCGTCCGCGGCTGTCGAGTTTAAGATTATCCTTGATGCTCTCGGGTAGGTAGCTTAAATCCATTCCCTGTCCAATGGACTCAACCACCATTTCGCCGGCAAAGAAATCGGTTTGGGTGTCATCAAACTTGGGGTTGAAACGGCGATTCTCATCGAACACTGAAACGCACTTAACTACGTGTAAGCCTTTTATTTTGTTGTTTTCAATTTCGATTTTAACGGGTCCCCATCCGGGAATGATTGTGGCACCTTCCTCGCGGGCCTCAACAACTTCCTCGCGGTCAGCTGGCATCTCATTTTCCGATTCCAGCGAGGTGGTTATGATATTCACCTTGCCATACCTCTGGTTCTGGATTCGGGCAAGTGTTCGGGTGATATCCATGGCTACGTTACCGCCACCAATAACCACAATACTCGGGGCAGCAGGAATTTCCTTGCCCATGGTTACATCGCGGAGCAGGTCAACAGCCTGGTAAACATGGGGATGGTCAGTACCGGGAATGCGGGTGCTACGACCAAGGTGTAAGCCTGTTCCGGTAAACACAGCGTCGAACTGGTTGTGCAGTTCCTCCAGAGTGATATCCTTACCCACGGTAGTATTGCACCGGATTTCAACGCCCAGCGATTTGATATAATCAATGTCCTTGTCAAGGGCATCGTAGGGTAGACGGTACTCAGGAATTCCATAGCGCATCATTCCGCCGGGCAACGGTAATTTCTCGAAAATGGTGCACTCATAGCCCATTAGGGCAAGGTAATGGGCAGCCGATAGGCCGGCAGGTCCGGCTCCAATAATGGCTATCCGCTTCCCATTCTTGCTGATGTTCTCGGTTTCCAGAATTTGTTTGTAATTCTCCGCGGGTTGCTGGTCGGCAATGTAGCGTTTAAGCCAGCGTATGGAGAGTGGGTCGCCCTGATGCCCCACGGAGCAAACAGTTTCGCACTTGTGTGTACAAATGCGGCCGCAAACCTCTGGCAGCGGGTTGGTGTCGTAGAGGATGCGTAACCCTTCGTTCAGGTCGTCGTTACGTATTGCTTTAATGTATTCAGGAATTCCCATGTGTGCTGGGCAGGTTGCAACGCAAATTCCACATTCTACGCAGCGGTCAGCTTCCTTTATGGCCTGTTCCCTGGAATATCCGCGAACAATTTCAATGAACGACTTGTCGCGTTCCTCGGGTTTAAGTTCGGGCATATGAACGCGCTCCTTGCTGTAGAGCTCGTAGTTTGGCCCAGGTTTTTTGTAGCCATTGGGTTCGTCGTCCCATTCTTTTATGTCGACCCCGGGAATAAACCGGAATACATCTGGATCGGAATCGACCCACTTGAAGTGATTCGACATGGACAGTGAGCCTGTGGTGCAAACATCAACGCAAAGGGCGCACCAGCAACAGCGGCCATAGTCGATACGGGGTCTTAACCCGCTATCGCCATTTTTTGTCTCAATGCCCTCAACCGGAACCATATCGATTGCCGCATTCTGGCATATTGACTCGCATGTTCCGCACCCTATGCAGGTATCAACATCGTTCTTGTGGAAACCCCTGTATCTGGGTGCAGCCTCTCTCTTGAGGGGTTCCTTAATGGTTACAGGCTCTTTAACCACATTTTTCCATGCGGTAAAGGGGCTTATGATATCTTTTATTCGTGCCATACTTTACTTACGTTTCAATAAATTACCTTTCAATTTCAGGTGGATAGGTGTGCAACGAGGTCATAAGGCCAGCCACATCGGCAAGGTTGGTATTGATTATCATTTTTTCAAGCAATGCAACGGCATGGGTGTAGCTTGGCCCGCGAACATTAATACGGCGGGGGTACTCGCTGCCATCGGAAACAATGTAGTAGGCAAACTCGCCGCGTGTACATTCGGAACGGATAAAGGTTTCACCTGCTGGTATTTGCCAGTGAAGCACATTGGGAGTGGATGCCTTAAAATCGCCATCTTTTGGCATTTTGGCCAGGATTTGGCGGATGAGGTCAACCGAAAGAAGCAGGTCGCGACGGCGGACATCGGCTCGGGTATAGATATCGGAATCCTTCCCCACAACGGGTTCAAAGTCGAGCTCGGGGTATTTCAGGTAAGGGTACTTTTTACGAACATCATCGGGGATGCCGGCCGCACGCGCGTTAGGGCCGGTAATGCCAAACTGGTAAATCCATTTTGGGTCGATATATCCCATACCAACAGTGCGTTTCTTGAAAACAGCATTGTTGAACATCACCCTGTCAATATCAACCATAAACTCCTCAATTGTTTTGAGGGTTTCCTCCATGCGTGCTTCAAATCCATCGGGCAAAAGTCCTCGAACTCCTCCGGGTATGATATACATGTGGTATATACGTCCACCGGTAAGTTCCTCAAAGCGGTCGAGAACCAGGTCGCGGCAGTAGTTGCTCCATTGTCCAATTATTCCCATTCCCAGCGAGCCGGCTTGTCCGCCTATCCACATCAGGTAGCTTTGCAGGCGTGCCATTTCCAATGTAAGAGTTCTAAGCCATTGGGCTGTTTCAGGAATCTCAATCCCAGCCAACTCCTCAACCCCAGCAGCAAAACAGTACTCGTTGAAGTCGGGTTCAGGAACGGTAATTCGGCAAACAATGGGGAAACACTGAATCCATTTTCGGCGCTCCATCAGCTTCTCAAAACCGCGGTGTAGGTATCCTACGTGGGTTTCGCAATCCATAATCTCGTCGCCTAAAAGGGTTAGTTCAAGCGACATGTTCCCTGTTATGCCCGGGTGTTGTGGGCCATGCCATAGCTTCACATACTTATGTGATCTAAGGTCAATATCTACCTTGCCCTCGCTGTTAAGCGGTGGGTAAAGGCTTCTATCCTCGTTTATCTTGAACAGTTTGCTAAATTTCATCGGGGTAAAGTTTTTTCTTCATATACTCCTTTGGATCATGAGTTTCCCTTCCCGGACGAGGGAAGTAGGTTTCCTCGGCGTACTTCTTGGTATCAAAGTCGCGGCGGTAGGGTGGGATGTTGTCCCAACCCTCCAGTATAAAGGGCTTATCAACCCTTGGGCTACCGGGAAAGTCAATGCCAAACATTTCGCGGAGCTCACGCTGGTAGGTTGCAGCTTGTTCCCAAAGGTGATGAATGGTTTCCATCGTGGGATTATCCCTAGGAATAAAAGTTTTAACCATTACATCAATCCTTTTGTTTGGATTGTTAAGGATGTAGGTGAGCTGGAATTGATTTTTTTCAATCCAATCCACGGCAGTAAGCTGAACCAGATGAAGGTAGCCTTCAACCTCCTTGAGGTGAGTAACCAGTGTTACCAGTTGTTCCTTTGGAATGCTCATGTGGTAGAGCCCTTTACGCTGTGTCCACACTTCGGCATTAGGGAAAACGGTTTTTATGTTATCAAGTAGTGTGTTCATGGTCGTAACTTTTACCAGTTATAATCGGGCATATCCCAATCCTTAATTATCTTTTTCTGATTTGCCTTATACCAGTCAAAGTTTTTGGCATAAAGGTTAGCCCCTTCACCCTTGCCCTGGCGAATAAGCTCTTTCAGCTTCTCAAACCCAGCCAGAATAGCTTCGGGGCGTGGCATGCAGCCTGCAATATAAACATCAACCGGTAAGTAATGGTCGAGTCTTTTGATGGTATTGTAGCTGTCCCAATACATTCCGCCGTTTATTGTGCAACTACCTAGAGCAATAACAAACTTTGGATTTTGCATCTGCTCGTAGCTGCGGATAACCCTTTTCAGGGTTTTAACGGAAAGATATCCTGATATAATGAATACCGACGATTGACGGGGTGTGGGGCGCCACTGTATGCCAAAACGGTACGCATCGAACCGTGGGGTCATGAGCGGACGCATCTCAATGGCACCGCAACCGGTACCAAAGCCTAACACCCATAACGATTCCGAGCGGGCCCAGTTCAAAAATTTTTCAAATATGGGAAGTACCGGTTCGTGAACTTTTGGACGAGCGTCGCAAAAGTAGTCCTGAAGCGGATTTATCTCTATTGGTTCCCCATCGGGCGACATTACTGTCCTTTTCTCTAAATCACTTTTACTCATGGTTATAGTGATATTACTTATTTCATAATCAGATTAAAAGAATGGCTATAATTCCAAAAAGTAGTGGAACGCCTAAGAACCAGCGAACGCTTTGGTCAACCCTGAAGCGGGGAAAGGCAACCCCAACAAAAATTGACCATAGGTATATGAAAAAGGTTTTAATGAATAGCTCGGGCCAACTGGTTGCACCTCCATACAGTAAGTTCATGAATAGGATTAGTTTTGCCACAGGGAAAATAGCTCGGTTAAGCTGCAGCACACCTAGAAATCCAGAATGGTACTCTGTGGGTGGGCCAATAGGAATTTCCTGTGGCGCTAAAACAACATCAAAGGGAGCACGTCCCATGGAACCTAAAAAGGTGAGCATTAGAGCGGCACCGGCAAAGGGATTAGTAAAAATGGTCCAGTTCAATATACCGCCTTGTTGCGCTGCAACAATATCGCTAATATTGAGGGTATGGTACTGCATGGCTATTGATATTACTCCCAGGGTAAGAGGTAGCTCAAGTGCAGTAACCTGCGAAAGACCTCTGGAAACCCCAATTGCCGAATATGGATGTCCACCTTCACCTGCCCCTAAGGCCATACCCAATACACCAAAGAATTGAAAGAAAAGAACAAGGGTAAGGTCCCCAGCAAACGATAGATTATCAAACATAGGGGAACCATATATTACAGGAAGGAAAAAAAGAAGTCCAATTCCTCCGGTAAGTCTAAAAACTGGGCCTAAGTAGTACATTACACCATGTGTAATTTTGCTCCTTTTGGCATGATTCTTTATTAAGTCGAGGTATGGTTGATACCATCTTATACCATAACGTCTCCCAACTCTTGCTGCTATTTTGGGCATAATGCCCTGAAGAATTAGCCCGTAATTTAAAACTATAAAAAGGGTTAGCAGCAAGTATAGTATTTGTTTAATTCCAAATTCCATTTAGAATCCTCCGTTAATTAAGATGTAAACTATTACAGTAAACCCTAGGATGTGAACTAGGTAAGTTTGTCCATTACCATTGTAGATGCTCCTGATTTTATCGGCTATAGCATGTGCGCCTTCGCCAACAGCATCCCAAAAGTTGGTTATACCCGGAGCTACTAGGAATCCAACGGCCTTTTTATAGGGTGCGTAAAAGTTATATGCAAAATGGGTGGTTTCAGGGCGGAATGGACGTTCAGCAGAATATACAATATTGAACTGCTTTACCTTTTGGGCTTTCCGGTTTATGATGTACAGCCATGCAAAGACGGCACCAAAGATAAGCACCACTATGGCTAGTATAAGTTTACCATTCCAATACCCAAATGGTCCAATAGCTAATTGCCCATGCCAAACCAATGCACCTTCAGGGAAGTAGTTTAACAGAATTTGCCCAATTGGTTTTAGCATTGAGTTTGGTAGCGCTGAAAGAACCAATAGTACTGTAATTATTATATATTGAGGAACAAGCATCCAAAAAGGAGCTTCCTTTACGTTTCGGAGTTCATCCTTGGGTTGCCCCAAAAAGATAGTGTGAATAAGCCTAAAACAGTACAGGAACGAGATTACCCCTGCAAAAAAAGCAATTCCGGCCTGAAAGTACCATCCGTTTTGCATGATGGCGTTGAACATTAACCATTTACCGCCAAAACCTGTTAAGGGTGGCAATCCCGCAATTACTATGATACCAATCAGTACCGATACAAACGAAAAAGGCATTTGCTTGATCAAACCACCCATTTGATACATATACTTGGTTTTGGTTCGCATTACAACACCTCCAATTGCTAAGAATAGTAAGGATTTGAACATGAAGTGTGTGACCACAATTGAAAGGGATGCTAACCAACCAAGGTGCGACATCATGGTTAAACCAAAAAGTGCATATCCCAGTACACCTATGCTTGAATATGCTAATAGCCTTTTAGCGTCTTCCTGGAATGCCGCCATCATATTACCCATAAGAGCGGTAAGAACACCTACCCAGCTTAGCGCATAAAGGACATCGATGCCAAATAGTTTTTGTGGCCCCATGCTTAGGAATAGCATTACCAATCCTAACACTCCGGCTTTCAGGAGAATTGCCGAAACCATTGGTGATACATCGGCCTCGGCCTCGGCGTGCGCGCCTGGTAACCAAATATGAAGGCCTATTGACGCAAGTTTGGTCATGAAACCTATTGCCATTAGGGTAAATGCAATAGGAGCATAGTAATGTATGTCCTTTAATATTTCAAGCCCCATACCAGTATGGCCTAGCTGTGCAATGCTAAAACCAGCCAGGATTAAGTAGGCTCCTCCAACCGAGAAAAGAATGTAACTTAATGCATGCTCCATCGATTTTTTGCCCCTGATAATCAGGAAGTACGACCCAGCTGTCATTAACTCCCAGGCAAAGAAGAATTCCAGTGTGGTTTTAGCCTCGAGAAGACCTATTAATCCTGCAAACATCATCATTACAAGCGGGTAAAATCCAGTACGTTTACCCTTAAAAGCATAGCCGGCCAGGAGAGTAATTATACCGCCAATTACAAATATTATAAAGAAGATACTGGTTAACCCATGGAATGTATCTTGATGTGAAAAGTAGTACAACACCATTGCTCCAATGGCTAAGGTGTTTTTGATGTAAACAGGTAAAAAGTCAACTATATAAAGGAACGCAATGAATGCGGTAGCCATATATATAAAGGTAGATTTGTAACCTGTAATCTCTCCAAAATAAAATCCTAAAGCGTATGTCAATCCAGCAAATAATGCAGTAGGTATAAACTGATGTAGTTTGATTTTAGGGTAATTCTGTTCTACCTCGTCCCATTTGATTGCATAACCCAACCACCGGAACAGGTAAACCCCTTCAAAGAGCGACCCAAGCAGAATTATTGCTAGTAACCAGAAATGGTGGTTACTTGCCAGTTGCATTACCAGTTGCCATTTCCCAAAAAACGATGGGAATGGAGGGAATCCAACCAGTGTAAAAATAAAAGTTCCCATCAGGAAAAGGTAGATTCGATGGCCTCTAATTGCACCCCAATCCTTTAACTTATCCACATTTACAATGCCTGCAAGCCAAAACAAACCAGCTTTAGCCAGGTAATGCGAGAGGAGGATGGCCAATGCAATGAACTTTGTATTCTCACCAAGGTAAGGCTTTAACCCTATTATGGTCATAATTAAACCAATTTGCCCTACCGATGAGTAGCCCAGAAGCCGCCTGGTGTTTTCTTGTTTAATCCCAAGCAGGTTTGATGCCATAAAGGTTATGGCTCCGATTATGCTTAGGGCATTGAAAAGGGTAAAATTTCCAAACACCATCAGCTTGTCCAGAACAAAAATTCCTGCAGTGGCCGATGCCGCTGATATTAAAGCTCCAATTCCGGGATGTGCTCCTTCATACACATCTAGCGCCCATCCATTGGCTGGGAAGGGTTTTAGCTCCAAAACAATGGATAGTAGGACTAGAAAAATTGCTACATATCCACCTTTAACGTATAAAAGCGACGCCTGGCTTATAAAGTCGATATTCAGTGTGCCACCAAAGTAGTAAATGAAAACTGTTCCGAGTAGTAGCAGTCCTGAGATTAAGCCGGTGGCAATAACATACTTAAAACCTGCCGGAATCGATTTACGGTCAGGGTTAAGTATTACCAAACCCGCAATGGCAATGCTCTGTATCTCCATAAAAACAAATAGGTTGAAGAGGTCGCGAGTCATTACCATTACATTTAGGCCTAATACTAGTACTAGAAACACAATCATCATATTTTTGCCAGCCTGCAATAGTTCTTTAGTTAGGTAGATTGCGCCAAGTAATCCAACTGTATTAATAAGAAGCGTAAATATCGATTCGGCTAAGCCCATTTGCAGGTTAATGGCAAAGGGTGGTTTAAATCCCCCGGTAAAAATCTGAACAGATTCTGTTGCATTGCCCCAGAAATGGCTTAACCAACCTGCCGATATGGCAATCATGGCTGCCAGGGCGGTGTAAACAACCCCAAGGGCTAACTTCTCCCTTTTACCTAAAAACCCAAGCGCAAAGGCTACTCCCAGCGCTATGGTAACTATATGTATTGGGTTTACCATTTCAAATCGGTGTATGAGTTAATATCAAGTGATTTTTTCTCCCTATACATTCGCAAAACATATGCAAGCATAAGGGCTGTAACACCCAGTCCAATTACAATTGAGGTAAGAACTAGAGCTTGTGGCACAGGGTCTGCTACTTTGCTTGCAGCTTGCGACACATCTACAGCCTTATCGATAATTGGTGCAGTGCTGTTTTTAATATAAGCCATGCTAACAATCACAATGTTAAGGCCGGTATCGAACAGGCTGAAACCAATTACAATCTTTATCAGGTTTTTCTGGGTAATCATACCCCATAAGCCAACTACTATCAGCATAAAGCCTATAAGCATGGCAAGAAACTCAAGTGTAAGGTATTGCGCCATAGCTAAATCTCGTTTTGGTTTTCCTTAAGTGAATCGAGTATGCCAGTTAGCTCAGAGCCAACCTTAATGCCAATGAAAACATATATTATTGGGATGGCGCCTGCGCTTAAAAGGCTTCCGAGTTTGCCCAGTGGTAAAAAAGCGTTGTTTAGGAAACCGCTAGCCAGAATAAGGCCCAGTATTCCCATTGCAACAAATCCAACCCCTGATACCGATTCAAGAACCGATATCAGCTTGTGGTTAAACCTTGAGGTGGGTTGGGCAAGTATTATCATCATAACACCTGTGGCAATAACAGCGCCACCTTGAAAACCTCCGCCAGGGGTAAGGTGCCCATTAACAAAAATGTAAACACCCAGCATGAAAATGGTTGGCACAAGCAGGGTGGACGCTGTTTCCAGAATCTCGCTTGTTTTCCTTAGCTTGTTGGGCCTACCATTATCGGCATTCATTACTTTTAGAAAGAAGCCCACAATTGCCGCAGCAATGAACAAAATGGTGACCTCGCCTAGGGTGTCGAATCCACGATAGGTAACAACCACGGCAGTTACCAGGTTGGCTGCACCCACTTCGGCAGGCCCGTTTTCTGCGTAGTAACGCGCCAGCGGATTAAGCTCATTGCTCCCGGTAAAGTTGATGAGTAAACTGCCGATTATAGCAACAAACCCAACCAGTAGTAGCAGTAGTATTCCTTTCTTAATCATTGGAGTGTCGGATTTTGTTTAAAACGTAAAAGAAAATAATCGTGGAAAGTCCACTACCTATCGATGCTTCGGTTAGTGCTACATCGGGTGCTGCAAGTAAAAGGTACAGTACCGATGCAAAAAGCCCAACTGCCCCCGTGGCAATAATGGCCACCTTTGTGTTCTTGTGGTAGATGGCAGTTACTGCCAGCACAAGGATAACTACTCCTAGAAATATTGCAAGAATTAAACTCATAGCTATTCCTCCTCAGTTTTGTTTTCGCTTTCTACCAAGAGGTCGGCAACCGTTTTATCGGTCATTTTTGTACCCCTAAAGTGTGCTGCGCGCGAAATCACGTTCGATGAAACCGGGTTGGTGATAAGCACAAAGAACATAATGACTAGCAGTTTCCAAATCCAGGCAGGATTTACTATGGCTAGCCCAATTAGGCTAAGAATGGTTCCCAGGGTCGACGCCTTGGTACCAGCCTGAATGCGGTTGAACAGGTCAGGCATGCGAACTATGCCAAGGCCACCTAAAAATATGAAGATGGAACCCACAAGGGTTACCGATGCTCCTATAAGTTCACGTATTTCCATCACAACCCCCTTTCGATATACCTACCTATTACTACTACGCTCAGGAAGCTGAGTAAGCCGTAAACCAGAGCCACATCCAGATAGATAATTCTACCGGCAAAGTGGGCGATTAGAGCAATTACCGATATTGAGGCCACGGTCATCACATCAAAAGCAATGGTTCGGTCGGTGACATCGGGACCCTTTATGAATCGGAGCAATGCCAGCAGGATGCCCAAGGCCATGAGCACACCTGCCATAATTAGAATGGTGTTAACCATAAATCACCTCCAGCAACTTTTCGAATTTTCCCAGAATTTTACGGCTTGCCTCTTCGGCATCAAGCGTTTCTACATCAATCCAGTGGATGTACAGCTCATCATCCTTCATGTCAATGGTAAGTGTACCTGGAGTCAGGGTGATAGAGTTTGCCAGAATCATCCGCCCTATGGGCGATTTAAGCCGTGTTTTAACCTTTACTATCCCTGGGTTTATGGGAAGTTTAGGGTTTAACACCCTAAGCGCCACATCGATGTTCGATTTTACTATCTCCCAGCTAAGCACAAAAAGGTAGATTAATGAGTAAACGAACACCTTAGGGGTCATGCGAAACCTCCCAAAAACGTTGCTATTCTTCCCAAAAATTAGGGCAAGAGTAACGGCAAGTGTCAAGCCCAATAGTAGACTTGTAAGCTCAAGCGTACCGGTAAGCAGCAACCAAATCAGGAAAAGTAAAACAAACAGGTTTGCTACATTTCTGATATTCATTGGTTTGTAGTTTGTTTTGTGAATTAAAATAAACAGATATATAGATATGTAAAAGTAGACATGTTATTTGACTAACAAATAATTAAAGCAGTAACATATTAGGGTAAAAAGATTAAATTTGCAAAGGTTTTCAATTAACATATGTTGATAAAAACGATGATTTACATCACCGTTTCTTGAATTGTAATTTAATTAACAGATGGTTGAGTCTAAAAAATCATGCCTGCTTTGCAATAACAAGTCGGAATGTTTTAGGCAGCTGAGCGACTCTCAGCTTGATTTTGCTAATAGCAACAGGGCTGAAATATCGTACCGCAAGGGGGAGATGATTGCCAAGCAAGGGAACTTTTATACCCATATTCTTTACTTGCAAAGCGGGATGGTTAAGGTTTACAAGGAGTTGCCCGATGGCAGTAACCTTATTTTGAGCATATTTGGTGTGGGCAGCTTGATTGGTTTACCCTTCCTTTTCAAGAACCAGATTCTGGACTACTCCGTAGCTGCGCTTGACGATACAACCATATGCGCCATCGACAGGCATGCTTTTGAAAAGCTTATTCACGAGAATGGCGAATTTGCCGCCGAGGTGGTAAACCAGCTTAATCAGTGTACGCTTTACAACTACGACAGGCTGGTAAGCCTCACCCATAAGCAAATAAATGGCCGTTTTGCCGATACGCTCCTTTATCTCTCCAGAGTGGTTTACAAGGCTAATCCCTTTAACCTTACCCTTAGCCGTAAGGATTTGGCCGAATATACTGGGGTTTCGGTTATGAGCGTTATACGCGCCATCAAGGAATTTAAGAACGATGGAATTATTGATATAAGCGGTAATAGGGTTGAAATCCTTAACTTCAGTCAGCTGGAGCGGATAAGTAGAACCGGGTAATTCGTTTAGTTTTACAAGCCATTGATTAAAATTGAGAATATGTTAGCTGATCAGAAGGTAGATCTAAACTGCAAATGGAATTATTTCAAACCTTTACTAAATCCCTTTGCCGTATGCTCTCCATTTCTCAATTAGCGCAGACATGTCGTATGGTAGCTGCGAGTCAAAGTGCATTTTCTTGTTGGTGAGTGGGTGGGTAAACCCGAGCGTTTTGGCGTGCAGGGCATGGCGGGGGCATAGCTCAAAGCAGTTCTCCAGAAACTGCTTGTACTTTGTGGTTAGGTTGCCCTTTAGGATTTTATCACCTCCGTAAACCTCATCGCTGAAAAGTGGATGCCTGATGTACTCCATGTGGGCACGTATTTGGTGCGTACGGCCAGTTTCCAGCTTACATTCAATAAGGGTTACAAACCCAAATCGCTCAATAACCTTCCAGTGCGTTACAGCATGCTTCCCCTGCTCGCCATCGGGGAATACCTGCATTTTTTTTCGGTCACGGATACTACGACCTATATGTCCGGTAATCGTTCCACTATCGGTTTCCATATCGCCCCATACAAGCGCAATGTATAGCCTGTCAGTGCTTCGCTCAAAGAACTGCCGGGCCAGGTGATTCATGGCCATCTCGGTTTTGGCAATAACCAGCAACCCCGATGTGTTGCGGTCGATACGGTGAACCAGCCCGGGCCTTACTTCGCCGCTCTTGAAGAGCGGAACGTCGCGCAGGTGGTAAAGTAGGGCATTAACTAATGTTCCGGTGAAGTTACCATGTGCCGGATGCACAACCATTCCTGCAGGCTTGTTCACCACAAGTAAAGCTTCGTCCTCATAAACTATGTCGATAGGGATATTCTCGGGTTTGATATCGGTTTCGCGGGGTGGGTAAGCCAGAACAATGGAAATGGTATCGAGCGGCTTTACCTTGTACGACGATTTAACGGCCTTTCCGTTAACCAGTATATTGCCCGCATCGGCAGCCCCCTGAATACGGTTGCGGCTCACATTCCGTATCTTATCGGTAAGGAATTTATCGATTCGCGTTGGTGTTTGTCCCTTATCAACCTCAATACGGAAATGTTCGTACAGGTCGGCCTGTTCCGCCGTTCCGTTTTCCAAATCATCGTCGGGGTCAAGCAGCCGATTTTGGTTCATTGCTTAATAATCACTTTGGAAGTAAGGGACTGTCCGTTGGCAAGGTTCACCTTTAGTAGGTACATTCCTGTTGGGATGTGTTCAACATCGATAGGTTCGTTCTGATAAACCGATTTAGACTCAATTACCTGACCGGTTATAGAAATTAGCTGGTATGAATTTACAGCAATTCCATTACCAACATCGATATAAATCTTTTCGCTTGCCGGATTCGGATAAACCCTGATGTTACTGGTAGTAGATATAGGTGCAGTGGTGGGATTTTGGTAAAGCTTGCCAAAAATAGGTCTGATCATTATAGTTCCCTCAAACTGGGTGTTTGTCCAGTAACCGGGTAGGGTGTGAAAAATCCTCTCCCGACTATTTGTGTTGCGGTCAAATCCAACATTCAAAAACTCAATGGTACTTTGCTGCCATCCTATGTAGAAGTTGCCAACGGGTATCGAAACGGGGTCGGTACGGTAAACGGTAAAGCAGTTCAGGCTATCGGTAAATAGGGGGCGGGTTGTGCTTCTCTGGTAGAGTAGTTCACCCGGTTTGCCATTGTTATCGGCCCAAATGGATATTTTAAAGGGCTGGTTATTGGCATCCTGGTAGCTGCGGTTAAAGTAAATCATTACGCCTACCAGGTTGTCGGCCTTGTAGCTGTAAAACTTTTGGGCAATCATGGCGTTAATGGTACCCTCGCCAAAAAGGCCATAGCCGCTTTCGGCCGAACCATCGTCGAGGGCGTAGTAGTTGTAAAAGTTGAGCTGGTGAACCAGCGTGTCGTTGTACCTTAAGTGCTTGGTTGATTCATCAAAATCGGTTTGGAGAAAAGTTTTGAGCATGAATTTGGCGGAGTCGGGCCAAGCAGAGGTGAAGGTGTAGTCGAATGGTCGGGTGTATGTGAATTCCTCATACCCATAAATGTTTTCGGCTCCTCCAGAAAAGGCGTACTCGTTGCCGGTTGAAAGGTTGGTAACCGCAAAGCGGCGGGTAACGTTCCATGTGGTGGGACCAAGGTTGTTGTAAACAATAGAAAACTCGCGGGGATTCTTAATTTCAGAAGCCTCAGCATCAGCAAAATGTGTCCATGGAACCGATGTGTAGTTCTTCAGCATCGATTTTATTGGTTTGCGAAACGCAATGTCGTTGTATATGGTGTCGTCCCAGTTACGTAGCCTGTTCAGGTAAACCAAATCAATATGCCAATGGTCGGAGTTGGTTTTGTAGCCGGGCACAGTGGCATTCTCCATAAGCGAAGCATACCCAATAAAGCGAAAACGGAAACCGTTTTCTAAGAAAATGGGATTATCAATATTGATGTTAACTGTAAAGAATGTTGAGTCGAGCTTAGTGGAACTTTTTTCATCCTTATGGTTGAGCAGGTGGTTATAAAAAGCGATCTTGTTAGCGTTGAAGTCAACCGATGAAGCCCAGCCTCTAACCCAGCGGTTTTCCGATGGGCTATATAGTTCAAGCACCAGCGAGTCATTTGGGCTGGGTTGGTAACCCAACCCTCCGGGTTGAACGTTGAACGACAGGTAAATGCTATCGGTTGCAGGGTAGTTTAGGTTTATGGGGAGCGATGTAAGCGTATCGGCAGGTTGCGGGGTGGTGGTTAGGTGCTGATGTAAAACTCCCTTGCGGTTGACTGCATCGAATGTTACTGCCCCAACGGTAGGAGGGTTAATGGCATAGGTCTTATTGGATATTGCATTGCTAGGTTCCCAGAGCTCTGGGGTGGGATAGGGAGTGTTTCGGGCAAAATCGTCGAAAAATGGTAAGGACAGATTCGTTTTTGTGTAATTACTTTTCTTAGTAACATCACTTATGGTACGATAGCCCGAAAGGTTAACCAGAACCTCCTGCCCGTAGCATAGGGATGATACAAATATGAATACTAGAATGGTTAATGCTTTCCGCATTGTATTGCTATTCAATAATTTCATCGGCATGCTTAGCCGGCATTGTGTTAACCGAGTCCGCACGCTCAATCTTTGGTATGCGTGCCTGGTTTAGTGTAAGCCATATATCAACCCTAGTTCCAAAGCCAAGGGTTGCGTTCTCCATGTAGGCAGGGTACTGGCTATACACCCTAGCATCTAACGAGTCGTTGTGCGTAATTATTGTTTCGTCGTACCTTATTCTACCAACATTGAGCGATGCCTCAATTATTCTGCTTACTGCATCGTTAAGTTTAAGACCTATGAGTAGCGGTATTCCTGTACGTTCGCCCTGCATACCCTGACCTAAAACCAGGTCGATTTTTGAGCCCTTGGGGATGCGTGTGCCGGGTTCCGCAATTTTACCTTCAAAGCGTTGTTCAAGAACATTGTTTAGCCCTAGGTCGGGGCGGAAGTATAGGGTGCCAACCTCAAAGCCTTCCTGCTCAAGGATAGCCTTTGCTTGTCTAAGCGTGTAGCCAACAATATTGGGGATTTCAATTTTGATAGGGTTTTTGGCGTTGATGGTAACAAATACCCTTCGGTTCTTTTTAACCATGGTACCAGGTTCGGGATTCTGGGAAATTACGCTTCCCGGTTTCTTGTTAAATATGTAAACCGAATCGGCTATTTCAATCCTCAGGTTGTTATCGGCAATCACCTCAGCTGCTTCCTCTACTGCCATACCCAAAAGTGTTGGTGTAGGTTGTTCCTGGTTATGCCTGGTGTATATCCTTAGAAAGATCATGAGTACAATAAGTACTCCAAGAATCAACCCTAATCCATTTATTATGGTGTTAACGTAGGGGATTTTGTATATCTTCAGAAGGTACTGTTTTACTTTCTCGAATGCAGTTTTGGTTGTCATAATGCAAGGTAATTAAACATGATACAAAAATAGCATAAACATGTAATAATGCTACCAATTAGCTGTATACCTTAATAATATTATATAGCGAATCGCGCTCGGCCGGAATCTTACCCGCTTCTCTTACAAGTTGTGTCAACCGGTTAACTGTCATAACAGGCTTTTGCTCTTCGGCTCCGGCCATGGAGTATATCTTTGTGGTATCGTCGATAGTTCCGTCAATATCATCGGCGCCAAAATGGATTGCAAGGCGGGTGTTCTGTATCCCGAGCATTGGCCAGTAGGCCTTTAGATGCTTAATATTGTCCATAAAGATTCGGGATACTGCAAAATTGCGAAGGTCCTCGGTTAGGTTAACCTCGCCTAGGTATCCCATTGGGTTGTTTGCGGAACGGAACTTAAGAGGGATAAAGCAGTTAAACCCATGGGTTTCGTCCTGAAGGTTGCGGATGGCCTCCATGTGTTGGACCCTATGCTTGTAACTCTCAATGTGGCCGTAAAGCATGGTGGCATTGGATTGTATGCCATTTTGATGTGCTGCTTTGTGGATTGCCAGCCATACCTCGCCCGATGCTTTATCGGGGCATATTTTGGCTCTCACGGCCGGATCGAAAATCTCAGCACCCCCGCCGGGGATGGAATCTAAACCATACTCTTTGAGTTTCCTCAAACCCTCCGCGTACGAAAGTTTGCTTTTACGAATCACATAGTCGAGTTCAATGGCCGAGAAGGCTTTAACGTGAATGTTCGGAAGTATCTCCTTAACGGTTTTAATCATTTTCCCGTAGTAGTCCAAATCCCATTTTGGGTGAACACCGCCAACAATGTGTACTTCTGTAACATCGCTATTTTGGTAGTTGCGGGCAATGTTTTTAATTTCATCAAGGGTGTAAACCCAGCTCTCCGGGTCGCCAGCACCTTTATGGTACGAACAGAATTTGCAGTTAAAAACACAAAGGTTGGTTGGCTCTATGTGGAAGTTCTTGTTAAAAAGAACGTAATCGCCATTTATCCTGCTACTTGTAATATTTGCCAATTGCGATAGTAGGGCTAAATCGGCTTTCTCGTAAAGGTACACAGCCTCGTTTGGCTGTATACGTTGCCCATCCATTACCTTGCTTGTAATGTGTTTGAGAAATTCATCGTTGATGTTGGGTGCTATTGTTTTTACAATGGGTTCCATGTTAAAAATTTGCGGTAAATATACACCAAGAAAACAAAAAAGGCAGGTTAATTACCCGCCTTTATCTGTTATGATTGATTAGTAATTATTTCCGGAAGATTTCATCGGAAACAGTCAGTCTTTTTCTTCCCTTTGCACGGCGGGCAGCCAGAACCCTGCGGCCATTGTGGGTCGACATACGTTCACGGAATCCGTGTTTATTTCTTTTTTTCCTGATGGATGGCTGAAATGTTCTTTTCATCTCTGTATGCTTTTACTAATTATTATTTCCAGCAAATCTATGGCTTTTTTAAACCCATTTTGGGTTCGCAAAGGTAAAACAATTTTTCAATATTAAAAAACACCTGGTTAAAAATTCAAAAAATAGTTAGCCCCACATCCCTTAGCCAGGGGTTTGGTTTAGGTACTTGATAACCGCTGAGTTAACACATAGGCGACTACTTTGGTGTTCAATCATATGAAATGTAATGCATTGATATCCATCACGAATTAAAGTATCAAAACTTATAATGCACCATTTAGGCCAGATTTTGAATCAACCCACTTTT